>Ga0255398_1001_pt1 | contig 30392 bp, 24 predicted proteins | sample ANMaggSeSYBR01K3_FD_182119 | JGI IMG/M metagenome (GOLD analysis project Ga0255398, IMG submission 182119) | Sediment cell enrichment communities from methane seep in Santa Monica Basin, California, United Staets - ANME aggregate JGI... | ecosystem: Environmental > Aquatic > Marine > Cold seeps >...
AACCTGGATTTTCCTGATGCCCTGTCATACCTGTGATTCTGTTGTCAAGTATCACATTAACTGTATTACTTTGGTTGTAAGCCACACTGATCAATGAGTTGATGCCCGTGTGGAAGAATGTTGAATCTCCAATTACAGAAACAACGCGTTTGTCTACATTATTTCTTTCAAATGCTTTTGCTGCTCCGTGTCCCATAGAGATGGACGCGCCCATACAAATTACAGAGTCTGTCGCATTAAGCGGTTCTGCTGATCCGAGTGTGTAACATCCTATATCACCTGTAATCACTACATTCTTTTTCTTGCTGAGAGTAAAGAAGAACCCTCTATGAGGACATCCAGCGCAAAGTGTAGGAGGTCTTCCAACTACCTTGTCAGCGATAGGCTCTATTGTGCTTCTTTCTTCACCTAATAAAGCTTTTGCAACGATATCCGGATTGAGCTCGCCAATTCTTGGAATTAACTCTTTGCCGATGCAAGGAATTCCGGCAACTTTCATTTGCTCTTCAATGAAAGGTTCCAATTCTTCTATTACATATAAAGTCTCCACTTCTTTTGCGAAAGCTCTGATTTTGTCCATAGGCATAGGGAAAGTGAATCCTAATTTCAGGTAGGATGCATTGTCACCGAAAACTTCTCTTGCATAGTTATATGCAACTCCTGAAGTCACGATTCCAATTTTTTTATCGCCCCATTCAATACGATTGAGTGGAGTTTCATTAGAGAAAGCTTCCATTCTTACTAATTTATCTTCAACTATCGGATGCAACAATTTTGCGTGAGCTGGTGCCGCGATGAATTTTTGTGGTTTTTTGACATATGGTATTATTGGGAACTCAACGCGTTCTTCATGCTCAACCAATCCCTTTGAGTGACAAACACGTGTTGTCATTCTAAATAATACAGGCACATCGAATTGCTCAGATATTTCAAACGCTGCTTTTACATAATCTTTGGATTCTTGTGAATCACTTGGCTCGACACATGCAATCTTTGCAAACTTTGCATAGTACCTGTTGTCTTGCTCATTCTGTGAACTATGGCAACCTGGATCATCAGCTGAAACAAGTACCAGACCACCAGTGATTCCAGTATAACCGATGGTGAAAAGCGGATCTGCAGCAACGTTTACTCCAACGTGTTTCATTGCAGCTAAAGTTCTAGCACCAGCCATAGAAGCACCAATAACGTTTTCAAGCGCTACTTTTTCATTGGATGCCCACTCAGCAGTGAGTACATCTTTGTATTGTGCCATATTTTCATTGATTTCTGTACTCGGCGTGCCCGGATAAGCACTTGCATAAGTCACACCCGCTTCATAAGCTCCACGTGCGACCGCCTCGTTGCCTGTCATTAAATGTTTCATTCTACACTCTCCTTATCTCGATAAAAACATAACCCTATTTTGAATGCGCCGCAATTACACTACCAAGTGCAATTGAGTTTAGTTTAGCTTCATAACTATCTGCTCTCGATACAAGAACCACTGGCACTTTTGCTCCCATGATGATTCCAGCTGACTCTGCACCCGCAAGATAAGTCAATGTCTTTCCTATACCATTTCCAACTTCAATCGTAGGAACAAGAAGAACATCAGTCTCACCTGCGATATTACTTTTGAAATTCTTGATTCTTGCTGCTTCAGCTGAAACGGCAAGGTCCATAGCAAGTGGTCCTTCAACGATCACACCTTCTCCGAATTCGCCTCTTTCGGACATTTCCTGCAGCTTTCTGGCGTCTACAGTTGCGAGCATTTTTTCATTAACTTTTTCTTTTGCTGCGATTGCGGCTACTTTTACTGTTTCAACACCCATTGCTTTACATGCATCAATAGCATTTTGGGTAATTTTGACCTTATCTTCAAATGTCGGTTCGATATTCATGCCACCATCTGTCAGGAAAATCAGTTTGTGATAATGAGGCACTTCATAAATCATGACGTGACTTAACAGTCGATCGGTTCTCAGACCGATTTCCTTGTCGAGTACAGCTTTAAGCAATATAGCTGTATCAATTAGCCCCTTCATCAAGAAATCCCCTTTTCCATCAGATACCAATTTGACAGAGACGCGTGCCGCTTCAGTCAAATCTTCAACATGAATGATTTCATAGTGATTCAAATCGAGTGATTGTTCGCCTGCAATTTTTCTGATTGCATTTTCATCGCCTACCAGAATTGGATTTACAAGGCCTTCTTCCGCTGCTTTACAGACTGCGAAAAGTACATCCTCATCTTGTGCCGCTGCGACCACCAGGTTCATCTTCAAACCTTTTTGGGCAGCGCTGAGTAAATCTTTGACACTTTTAATCATAAAATCACACCTTTGTCATTTTTTTGTATGAGTTCAACTTTTTTTTGAATTCCATGTTCATTCTACACCATATCCACACATCAAACAATAGTTTTAAGTGAAAATTTAAACAATAAAAAAGCTGTTCCAATAAGAAACAGCAAAATCAATTAGTTCAGGTTTTGATTGATATGGCTCAGCCACATTGCTACGACCTCGTCATCAGGTGCCAACTCATAAGCTTTTAAAAATCTGCTATGTGCCTCACCCATGTCACCTTCATTCAAGGCTACAATTCCCAAATTACATATAAGTTCAGCATTATCCGGAGATAATCTGAGCGCTTCTTTGAAATATTTACCAGCAGCTTTTAGGTCTCCTACTGATAAAAAACAGATTCCTATCTCATTCATTGTCTGTATATGACCAGTGTTCAAAGTGAGCACTTTCAGAAAATATGGAATTGCTTCTTCATATAGTTCCTGGGCTCGATATCCCACTCCTATGAAAAACAGCAAATTCCACCAATCATCATGATCATCCTCAAGTGTTCTTAAAATTTCAAGACCTTCAGTGATTCGATGATTCATTATGAGTTCACTGCCTCTTTCAAATAAAGCTTTGTCTCTCACACGGCCTAATGCATCTACCGCCTCATCCCTCATTTCAACAGGAAGATCCAGACGAAGTGCTGTGATCCATGCTTCTTCTGCCTCTAAAAACAGATCTTCATTATATAAGCAAACGCCTAGACTGAAATATGCTTCAGCGAAATCGTTCTTAAGTTTAGTGCTCTCTTCAAAACAGTGTTTTGCCATCAAGTACATTTCATCAATTTCTTTGGTGATAGCTAAATCCAAGTAACATCTACCCATATTATAGAAAGCATCCAAATTATGTGGATCGATGCTGAGTACAGCGTTGAAATACAATATAGCATGAACAAAGTCCCTGTTTTCAGCCAGTTTAATTGCATCCAAATTGATACTGACCGTTATTTGAGGATCAATTGCATTAAGTAAAGAGACATATGATTCTGAATAACCTTTTACATCCTGATCCGCACCCAAATAATAAACAAGTCCCTTAATAATTGCGACAACCGGGATATTCTCAATATCTTCATTTTTAATGTGATTCGCCAAATCAAGCATATAGACAGGAATTGGAATTCCTTCTGGTACAGTATAGTCACCAACTGTCATATTTTTTCCTGGTTTAAGTTCGATGAATACTATATCACTGAGAAATCGCTCCAACAATTTGGCTTGGAACTCTTGATATGTTGCCATTTTTCCCCTCCTTTATTTTACTCCAGAATTCTACGTATATTTTTATCGATGATTTTTCTTTTGAATAAATCGAAATAATCAAACTCATCTGATCTGATAACATGAATTTGAACATTTTCAGCGACCTTGATGTGTATATCTTCAATATATTCGTTGGACAGCTTGATTCCATCACAAGCCACGATGACTTTCCTTTTGTGGGCATTGACAACTTTAATGTCAATAAATGTTTCTTGAGGTAAAATCATTGTTGAACTCATAGGTCTATTGACGCTGTTGTCATTGGGAGTCAGCGGTGTGATTTGATAAACTGGTAAATCGGCGTGCATGACTGCACCTCCGGCCCAGATTGCATAACCGGTCGCCCCAATTGGCGTGGATACTATGAAGCCATCACCTGTGAAATAATTGAACGCTCTTCCATTAAAATAGACTTTTGCTTCCATCAATTTTGGTTCAACGTGTTTGATAATGATTTCATTGAATGCGTAATCTGTGTATACATCTCCACTCAATGTTTTTGTGTTGACCATCAGAAGAGGATAATTCATTGTTCTATAGTTTTTGCTGTCAAGAACATCGAAGATCTTATCCAAACGATCTGGCATGATGGTTGTGAGGAACCCTAGTGTTCCAGTATCAATTCCGACGAAAGGAATTTCAAGTTCTTTATACCTACGGATTGCGCTGAGCATTGTGCCGTCTCCGCCAATCACCACTATGACATCCGGATTCTCTCTGACTATTTTTTTTCCGTTCTTCTCTAGTAAAGCAATCAACTCCGTTTTGACTTGAACTGAAGTCGTTTTGCTATTGGAATGGATCAGGATTCTATTCATATCTATCTCCTTCAAATTCTTCACGCTTTATTTTGTAAGCCTTGAAACCATGCAATGTCATATTGGTTTCATCGTAATCAAACATGACTATGTTAAGCCTTTCTGGTGCGCTTTTATAATTCGATTGAATTAAAGCCATTATATCATATTTGAGCGTTATGAATTCTACATTCTTTAGAATTTGCTTTGGTGGCAATCCAAGGTATTGAGTATTGAATGACTTGACAAAATCATCATTTTTAAGGATCTCCAGGCGGTTTTGATTGAACCTTGGTAGATCTTCATAATGGAACAATTCTCGTTGCCCTTTCAAATTGGAGGCGTAGTAATCGAATTTGAGCAAATCCTTGAATAGTTCAATATCATCATACTTTGAGCTATAATAGTTCGATAGGATTTCATAGAGTCTGTAGGTGGATATCGGCGCATCAAAATATCCATTCAAAATGAAATATGACGCCAATTCAAGAAAAAATCCGCTGGGTTTTAACTCTGACTTATTGATAAAATAATGGATGGAATGATGGAATTTTTTTGAATTGTAAAACCACTCCACTAATTTTTCCATTTCTTTCAACTTGGTCAATTCATCAAAAGAAATGAACTTGTTCTCCAGCACTTCAAAAGGAGGTTCCATACGAACAGTATAATCGTACCGATCTTTGTCGTTATATAAAGGGGTTCCTTTCAAAAGCTTAAGAAATCCCAGTTGTAGTTGATCTGCTCCAATTTCGAATACTTCATCAAAGGATAATAAAAACCTTTCAAAATTTTCATGTGGCAATCCGGCAATCAAATCCACATGCACATGTGCCTTTTCTATTTGAATCAGGGTTTGAGTCTTTTCCTTCAAAGTGTCAAATGGAATTGGACGATTGATTGCAACAGTAGTCGGTTGATTAGTGCTCTGAATCCCTATTTCAAATTGAAATAAACCATGTCTCGCTTTCGATATCAAATTGAAATAATCATCATCTAGTAAATCTGCTGTGATCTCAAAGTGAAAGTTGGTTATTCCATTATCATGAGTGACCAAATACTCCATGATGGGCAGTGCATGCTTTTTGTTGATGTTGAATGTTCGATCCACAAATTTGACTTGGGGTATTTTAGCCTCCAAAAAGATATCAAGATCCCCAAATACTCTTTCAAGAGAAAAATACCTTACCCCTTTTGAAGCTGCTGACAAACAATATGAACAACTGTATGGACATCCCCTGGAGCTTTCATAATAGACAATCCGATTTTCATATGCATTAAAATTGATGTATGGAAATGGAATCGAGTCCAAATCGTCAACTTTCATAACTTCTGCTGAAATCGGGTGAAATCTGGTAGTCATACCATTAATTAAAACATCATTCAAACTCAATCCTTCTTTTGAAAAATGTATCAAAAGTTTAGAAAAAGTTTGTTCCCCTTCTCCACATATGACGCCATCCAAATAAGAATGTTTTGCAAGCTGATCCACTGGATCATAACTCACTTCAGGTCCACCGAATATTATAAGACTCTTTGGATTGATTTTTCTGAAATTTGAGAATAAGATAGATAAAGGATCAATATTCCATATATATGCAGAGGCAAATACAGCATCGTATCGTCCTTTATGAATGTCTCTTAAAATGTGATCCATGTCATTATTTATAGTGTATTCTTTGACATCCAGTTCAATCATTTGGTGGTCATGTTCGTGATTTTCACGCCAAAAGCGTTCAATATATTTGATAGCAAGATTAGAATGAATGAATTTTGAGTTTAAAGTCATCAATAAAATTTTCATAGTGTCAGCCCTTTCTTTTATAAAGTATAACATGACTTTTAGGGGGACGGAATTTTTTATTTTTGATTATGACGCAATAAAAATAATGTGGTATACTAAAATTATATAAACAGGAGGGGTAGTATGGCAATAATGTCCTCACGATTGATTCGTCACGAAATATGTAAAGACGAACTAAAGAGCCTAGGTGCTCGTATAATTGATATTCAAGGAATTATGTTCCTTGTTAAATTCGACCTGAACGGCAATAAAATCACATATGCTTACCATTTGAATGAAGACAACACGTTCTTTTTGGAAAGAATAAAACCTTATTTGTTAAGCATTGGCAACTACCAATATGAGGAAGATATTGTCGATGTCATCAAAGTTGATATCGAGCAGTTCATCAATGCGATGAATTCTTCAAATTACGAGCAATTCATAGAAATCGACAACCATTTGGCTAAACTGGTCAGACTATTTGAAGATTTATATCTCTACTACAACATCGAGAAGGAAGACCTGACAAAATTGGATACTTCTGTTGATTGTATTTTGGACAACATCAAAGAGATCATGAAGCGATCTGAACGTGTATACACCAAGAAGGATCCTGATGTGCTTAAAGAGGACATCGAATTCTAAATTTAACATTCAAGGCGGTGATTATGAGAATTTTGCATTTTGAATATAGTGAGTTTTTCCGAAAAGTCGTTCACGATATGTCCATTCGAGAAGGTCACGATTATATTCCGTCGTCCACAGGAAAAAATTTGATTGCATTACTTGATAAAAACAAAGTTGATGTGATCTTTACCGGCATGGAACTATCCGACATATCAGCTGAGCAATTGATTGATGCATTATCACGGTCACAGTACAATAAAATTCCGGTTGTGATCATCACGTCGAGTGAAGTTCAAGATATAACACATAGATTGAAAAGTCTTAAATTTTCCGATTTCATTTTGAAAGAGAATTTAAATCTTGACACTTTTGGTAAGTGCATTAGAAGAATACAGTCATCGTTATAATTATAAACGGGATCGAACACAATGTTCGATCCCGTTATATTTTTGCCTTACATTTGCTCTGGAGCTTTAAGACAAACCAATTTCAGTGCATTTTCAAGAACAACCTTTGTGCTGTAAACGAGAGCTAATCGTGCATTCTTAAGTGCTTCATCATCCACTAAAATTGCATTGTCGTGATAAAAATGATTAAAGTTTTGAGCAAGTTCCACTGCATATCTAGCTACTGTATGAGGTTCATAATTTTTGTGGGCAAGCACTACGATTTCATTGAATTTCGCAAGCAGTCTCACAACGTCCTTTGATACCTCATCTGTCAATAAACTGTAGTCTATGTTTGATTGCGGATCAAACGACACTTTTCTCAAGACACTGCATGCTCTGGCATGAGTGTACTGAACGTAAGGACCAGTCTCCCCTTCAAACGACAAAGTCTTCTCAAGTGAAAAAGTATAATCCTTGTTTCGAGTGGTATAAAGTTCTTGGAATACCACCGCTCCGATTCCGATATCTTTGGCAACTTCTTCTTTATTGGTTAAGTCGGGATTTTTTTCATTGATGATCTCAAGGGTCTGTTCCACCGCTTTATCCAGTACATCTTCAAGAAACACGACATTTCCTTTTCGCGTGGATAGCGAGCCCGCTTCTAGTGCCACCATTCCAAAATCTACGTGAATACAGTCTTTGTGCCATTCATAGCCCATCAATTCAATAATTTTAATCCATTGTTGAAAATGCAACTTTTGCGCGCTACCAACAACGTAAATATTCTTGTCAAAGTCATAAAAATCTTTACGATACTTGGCTGCAGCCAGGTCTCGAGTCAGGTATAACGATGATCCATCTTTCTTAGTGATTAATGCAGGTGGAATACCATATTTTTCAAGATCAACAATTTCAGCGCCTTCCGATTTGACAACTATATTCTTATCACGTAATTCCTTTAAAATCATCGGCATCTTATCAGAGTAGAAACTCTCCCCAGCATACGAGTCAAATGTAACACCCAATTTTTCATACACACGATTGAATACTTTAAGAGACATCTCTTTGAATAACGTCCAAAGTTCAACAGCTTCCGGATCATTGTTCTCAAGTTTGGTGAACCAAGAACGAGCTTCGTCTTCAAGTGAAGGATTGTTTTCAGCTTCCTGATGGAATTTCACATAGATCTTAAGCAACTCCGGAATTGGATCTTTCTCAATGACTTCTTTGTCTCCCCATAATTTATATGCGACTATCAACTTGCCGAATTGTGTTCCATAATCACCCAGGTGATTGATTGCAACAGTTTCATAACCTAAAAACTTATAAATTCTATGCAGAGACTCGCCGATCATTGTACTTCTGATGTGACCCATATGAAATGGTTTTGCAATATTTACAGAGGAATACTCTATGATGGTCTTCTTACCTTCTCCAACATCGGATGATCCGTATTTGTCCTTTTTCGACATCACCTCTTCAATGACCACTTTTGCGAAATGTGTGGAGTTCACCTTGAAATTCAAAAAACCTGAAACCGCTTCAATCTGGTCGATGAATTCTGGAATGACGATTTCTTCTTTAAGTGATTCAGCAATCATATTTGGAGCTTTTCTAAAGGCTTTTGATAATTTGAAACACGGAAAAGCGAAATCACCCATACTAGTATTTTTAGGGTGTTCTACAAGTTCCAAAATTTCTTCATACGTCATTGCGTCAATATGTTTTTTTAGTAGTTCTGCGATTGCGTTCTTATAGTTGTACATGCTATTCCCTCCTGTATGAAATCAAAAAATAAAAAACGCCTCTTGAAAATCAAGAGACGAAATAATCCGCGTTACCACTCTTATTGAAAAAGAAAACTTTTTCCACTCGATATCTATAACGGAGACGACCGTTCAATCAGCTCTGGGGCCAATCAAAATCTCATGGGTTCTATTCATTGACATGTGTTACCGGACTCTCACCATCACCGACTCGCTAAAAAGGAACATATCGACTACTTGCCCACTCATTGATTTACTATGAATTTGAAGTTAATTTTAGCATAACAAAGCTGTATTTTCAACTGTTTATGTAAAGTTTTTATGAATTTATAAGATTTGGTGCCTTTTTTGTGTCGAGTCCGTTATAATACTATATATCACACTCATTTTAAAGGAGCTACAGATGGCAAATTTGAATTATTACAAAGCAAAGATCAAAGCATTCTCATTAACCGAGTGGTTGATTGGCATCAACGTCTTCATGTTCTTGTTGACGCAGTTAGTGACCATGACAACCGGTAACGGACTTGTCCGTTTGGGTGCTAAAGTCAACATACTGATCAGTCTGGGAGAATACTGGAGATTACTCACCTCCATGTTTTTACACGCCGATATCATGCATCTTGTTTTCAATATGCTTGCACTTTTCATACTTGGCAGGGATATAGAGCGTTTCTTTGGAAAGAAGAAATTCCTTGTTATCTATTTCATTTCCGGTTTAATCGGTTCGGCACTCAGTTATTTGATCGTGCCAAATGTTTCCGTCGGTGCTTCAGGCGCAATTTTCGGTCTGATGGGAGCAAATCTTTTTCTCTACAAAATTAATCCAACGGTCTACAAGCGCATATACGGTTCAGATTTTTTGATTCTAATCGGTGTCAATCTAGTGATTGGATTTATTAGACCCAATATAGATATGGCAGGTCATATCGGCGGCTTGATTGGTGGCTTCATAACTGCATTTGCGGTGGGTCTTAATTTTGAGAAGGCATTTGTTCCAAAACGGATCGCATTTCAACTGATTTCTGCAATCATTTTAATCGTGCCGATTTTCATAGGTTCAATACGAATGACCTCAACTCCGGAAACATATGCCAGTGGAGCTTATTATCACTACACGATAGACAACATTTCAACTGCAAATCGATATATTGACAAAGGCATACGAAAGTTTCCAAATGATCCGGATCTAAATTCCATCAAAACCATCATCAATCAATAGAGATTATTAGACTGATTCAAGTTCTTCAACCAATAATTCATAGTGTTGATTTTTCACATTGACCATGAATTGTTTGGAAGAGATGATTTCAGTCTTATCTTTTTTTTGTCGAATCTGGTTTTGCCTTCTAGCCCTTTCCAGATCAATCTTCTCCAGTTCATGTTGTCCAATTCTTATGAATCGAATGAAATCTCCAGGCCGTGCTTGTGCAAGAACCGGTAAATCGGTTGAAACCACGGTTCCAATTTTAGTGTATCCACCAGTTGTCTGTCGATCGGCCATCATGATTATAGGCTGACCATCTCCAGGAATTTGAATCGCACCAAATGGAATTGCATCAGACAAGATGTCAGGTGATTCTATATGCTCTACCGCTTGTCCTTTAAGTCGGAGTCCCATACGATTACTGGTCGTGGTCATCTCGTATTCACAGTTGAAAAAAGTATCTATTCCTATAGAAGTGAATGCATCTTCTTGAGGTCCGAGAAGCACCCTCACCTCTTTGACTTTGGATGTCAATTGCTTGAAGTAAGGATCTACATAAGTTGTCAAATTTCTTTTGACGGCACCTTTTGTCCAAATTGCGCTCAAAACATCTCCACGCTTCAATGCTCTACCGGATAGTCCACCAATCTTTGCCTTTTCATCCGTCGAGTATGAATTGAGAAACTTATCAATTCCGCTCCAGGTTCCCTGTATGGCCATGTAATTTCGGATGCCTGACTGGCATGATTTCAGTTCTACTTGATCCCCTCTATTGAGGAGATAACTTTCCCATAACCTTGCTTGAACAGAATTGATTTTCATTTCTGTTATTGCTCCAGTCACACATATAACAACAGGCTCATGGACCAAAGCTTTGAATGACCCTCCGAGAATTTCCAGTGCAGGCGTTCCTGAGAGGTTGCCTACGATAGAATTGGCATAATCATATGCAAAAACATCCATCACACCAGATTGTGAAACCCCATAGTCAAGTCCACCATATCTACCATGGTCTTGTATGGAACACTGTATTCCAGGATTTATGATCTCAATTTTAGCATGCATATGTGCGCCCTCCAGCCAGTAAAATTCTTTCAAATTCAATCGAGTCAATGGGTACAAATCTCACTGTTTGTCCGGAATAAAGCAAAAAAGGACATTGATCTAATGGGTCAAATAACTTCAGCGGTGTTCTACCGATCAGATTCCAACCGCCGGGAGAATCAATCGGATATATTCCCGTCTGCTTATCCGCTATACCGACAGAACCTGCCTTTATTTTCATTCGTGGCGACTTGAGTCTAGGAGTTGCAATGGACGGATCCATTCCGCCAAAGTATGGAAAACCAGGTGAAAATCCCAACATATATATCCTATAATCTGTTCCACAGTGTCTATTTACAACTTCTTCACGAGTGATTCCACAGTGAGTGGCTACACGATCAAGATCTTCTCCATCGTATAGAATAGGGATAATTAATAAATTGCTGTCTAAAGACTGATTCGGAAGGACGGTATCACACTGGTCCGAGATAATCTCCACAAGTTTCTCACGAGAAATCTCTAGAGCATCGTAATAAACTGAGATGGTGTGATAAGTGGATGTCACAGCATCAACTCCTTGAAGTTCCATTTGAATCAATCTGTTCTTTATAGCATTCACTTTTTTATTGATAAATTCATCTATTTTCTCTTCGAAATAGATGCAAATCATTCGATCACCCAACCATTTGATAGAATAGTTCATAAGCTCACCTTATCAACTGTCACTAAAAGCACGACTCAAAGCCTCAGCAAGCAAAATGGCGTTTTCACCATCTCCGTGAAGACAAATGGTATCTGCTTTCAAGTTGATCCAATTGTTGTTTATGGTTTTGATACGACCACTCTTCCTCAGTTCCATCATCCTCTCAACAGCTTCAGAAACAGATTCTATGAGTGCTCCAGGAAGTTTCCTGTCCACTAATGAGCCATCTTCCTCATATGCACGATCAGCAAATGCCTCGGCATAAAAGCAAAGTCCGTAATCCAAACAAGCTTTTTCCATTTGGCTTCCTGGCAAACCAAACATAACAAGTCCAGAGTCAATGCTTAATATCGCTTTAACGACAATCTTTGAGGCATCATAATCCTTTGCAAGATCATTATAAAGCGCTCCATGAGGTTTTACGTGTACAAGTTTCACATCCAGTGATTTACACATTCCAAGCATTGCTCCGACCTGATAAACCACAAGATTATGTAGTTCATCATGACTCATAGGAATAGAACGTCTGCCAAATCCTTTCAGATCAGGATAACCAGGATGGGCACCAACATTGATATTGAATTTTTTACAAAGCGCAACAGTATTGTACATGGTGTCGGGATCGCCCGCATGAAAACCACAGGCGATATTTGCAGAAGTAATATATGGCATCAGTGCTTCATCATTACCAATACCATAAATTCCAAACTGTTCTCCAATATCCGCATTAAGATCGAGTTTCTTTTCCATATCCCCTCCTATTTGAGTTCGATGACCGTCGCACCGTTACCGCCTTCATTATAAGCGGCATATTCAAAAGATTTGACATGTGGATGCCTCTTAAAGTGTTCATGAAGCCCTTTTCTTAAGACACCAGTCCCTTTTCCATGAATGATTCTTACATGTGACAAACTTGAAAGCGCAGCATCGTCGAGATATTTATCAATCACAGTTATCGCCTCTTCAATATTTTCACCTCTGACATCGATTTCAGGACTGATGGTTAAACTACTGGATCTGACTTCTTTGATTTTTTGATAGGTTCTTTCATCAGCTTTCTTTTTTGAAAGCGGCATCAACTGTTTGATATTAACGTTCATTTTCATAAGACCAACTTGAACGGTAAGTTCACCTTTATCATTTGGTAAAGTGAGAACCGAACCATCTTGGTTGATGCTAAGTACCCGCACGGAGTCTCCTATCAAAACAGATTCAGGCGCAAATTCACTCACCACATCAGCTTTTATGACGGAATCGGTAACTTGATCCAGCCCTGTTTGCAATCGCCTGCGCATTTCTTCTATTTCACGATTTCTGTTCTTTTCATCTGATTTTTTGATGTCTCTCATGGATTTTACAATATCGTCGACTTCATCTTTCGCACTTTTCAGAAGTGTCTTCGCTTCATCCTTGGCTTTTTTCATCATTTCATCGCGTTGATTGACCCATTTGGTTTCTTTTTCCGCCAGTATTTTTTTCAGTTTTTCGACTTCTAGACGAATCCGGATTGCCTCATCTCTTTCGGCATCCGCCAATTTTCTGCTTTTTTCAATACTCGCAATGATATCCTCGAACTCAATGTTATCCTGATGAACATATTCCTTGGCATGCTCAATCAAGTCTCCACTCAGCCCCAATTTCCTCGAAATCTCAAAAGCGTTGGATTTGCCGGGTATACCTATTAATAGTTTATAAGTCGGACTAAGTGTTTCCACATTGAACTCCACACTTGCATTTTCTATGCCTTCGTTTGCAATGGCATATGTTTTGAGTTCGGAATAATGTGTGGTCGCCATGGTTCTTATGTGTTTCTTCCTGAGTTCATCCAAAATCGACATAGCAAGTGCGGCGCCTTCTGTAGGATCGGTTCCTGCACCGAGCTCGTCAAACAGAACCAAAGAATCAGGAGTGACATCTCTTAAAATGGCCACAATATTGGTCATATGTGATGAAAATGTACTCAAACTTTGCTCTATACTCTGTTCATCACCAATGTCCGCAAAAACCTGATCAAATACAGCAATCTGGGTTCCATAGTCCGCAGGTACGTGCAGTCCGGCTTGAGCCATTAAAGTCAGTAGACCAACAGTTTTCAGCGTCACCGTTTTTCCACCGGTATTCGGTCCAGTGATCAATAGAGTAGTGAAATGTTCACCTAGCCATATGTTCGAAGGGACAACTTCGTTTTTGGGAAGCAGTGGGTGTCTGCCATTTTTAATTCTGAAACATTTGTTGGTGGACAGCTCTGGCTCCACCGCTTTCATTTCAAGAGCCAATTTTCCTTTTGCAAATATATAGTCCAGTTTGGTCAATGAGGTCAAATTGATTGCAATCAAGTCTGCAACATCAGCCACTTCACCTGTAAGCATTCTCAATATACGCTCAATTTCCTTTTGCTCGCTGATTTTAAGTTCACGAAGTTCGTTGTTGAGTTCCACGACAGCCATCGGTTCAATATAGAAAGTGCTGCCTTTGGCGGATTGGTCATGGACAAGTCCTTTGATTTGATTTTTGTGTTCACTTTTCACAGGGATTACAAAGCGGTCTTGCCTTATGGTAATCAAAGTATCTTGAAGGTACTTTTGATACACTGGAGAAGTGATCATTGAGTCCAATTTATTTCTGATCGCCTGATTCTTACTGTCAATGGTCTTACGTATTTTTCTGAGTTCTGGAGATGCATTGTCTGAAACTTCAGTCTCAGACAGAATACATACTTCAATGTGTTTTTCAAGATCAGTCAAAACCGAAATCTGATTGGCATAAGATGCCAGTATCGGATATTTGATGGTGTTGGCTTCATTTCCGACAATATACTTTTTAAGTACTCGGGCAGTTCTGAGACTGTCACCAATTTCAATTAATTGCTTAGGCGTCAGACATCCCCCGATTTTCGACATTTTAAGTGCGGAACCTTGGTCATATATCGGACCAATCGGTGGATTGCTATGCTGGATAATCATATTGACTGCTTCAGTGGTCTCATCTATGGAAGCCTTCACTTCACTGAGTTCACTAGATGGAATCAACTCTTTGCAAAGCGCTTTTCCCGAAGCTGAGGTCGCTCTTGATTCCAACATATCGATCACTTTATTAAATTCTAGGACTTTTAATGTTTTGTTTTTCATACTTCCCCCAAATTATTCTACACCTTTACCGGTGATATGAAAATTGTCATTAAACTGTGGCATTTTTTTTACAAGATTATTGAAGTCACCTGATGTGGCTATTGAAGTAAGGATTTCCTTTTCTTCCACTGGATTCAGACGATCAAATTCCATTTTGAAGACTCTTATTCCGAGTGTTCGAAGTCTAAGCATATTGCTTAACCAATTATGTGTTTTGCCAAATAGAATCTCCACTCTACAATGTTCCGCATCACACCTGATAGGAAAGTGCATTCCCTTTTCATCTATGAGATCATAATCCCTTGATTTACAAAGATTACAACCCGATTTACCAGTAAGTGTTCCACCAACTGGACAATATTCGGAAACCATTGCCGGCATGTTGCCATAAATGTAATAGCCTAAATTCGACCTTTTCTTAAATGAACCCAGTTCCTGCACACTGAGTTCCGTGGACAATATCACTGATTCCGCCCCATTAGAAATAAATGTGTCATATGAATCCACATTAAAGCAGTTCATGGTCTCACCGGCAATCCACTTGACTCTTGAAAATCGTTTCAAATAAACCATGTGCCCAATATGTGAGAGCACAATTCTTGGAAGAACTCTCTGCAAGGCACATTCGTTTTGATATCTTTCTATGAAATCTTCATGATTTTCAGCTCTACCAATCCTAGGAAGTACTGGAACCACTCTTTTTTCTATCATCTGACTCATGTGATCTTCGTACGCTTTGAGATCATGCATGAACCAAATGGCATCAAAATCTTTTTCTTTGTGCTCCACTTGATATGAATCTTCAATGCATTCATTCAGGTAATCTTCAGAATAAAAATGCAAATGGAGTTCAATTTTGCCTTCATTCCCATTGGATTCCGGCTTGATCAAATCACAAGTTTTACCTGAACGCTCAGGGTGCCAAACAGATAACTTTTCAGTGGCATCATCAACAAGCACCCTTCTCATACGATTGAGTTCACTGATTGGAATGACGAGTCCATCATCCATATTCACTTCAAATTGACTTAAGTAAAAAGGCGTTCCTCCAAGCTTTGAAAGTTGCTCAGTGACCCGTTCCACGCTGAGCGGTCTGTTGTTGGCACGTTCAGAAGGCATTTCCGAAACAACTTCCAAACGTAATGTTTGGTTCACAATTCCGATTAATTTTGCTTTCTTTTCCAGATGTGCTTCAAAAAAAAGACTGATCTCATTTACTGGTTTATCGATTTGACTCTCAAGTGTAGCCGCATCTATGTGCTTTTTATCATAGGTCTTGTAAAATATACTGTTTTTTACTGTTTTGTATTTGAAAGGTACCGTGACAATGCTACCTGCAGCAGCCGTTGAGACCCGCTTTCCATCCATTGTTATGACATCGGTTCTCGCACCGACGGTTTTTCCTTTGAACCTCGTCTGAATTTCATCGCCTTTGTTTAGATCGTCTGTCAACTTAAGGGTTAAAATACCATCACTTAAGCTGATTGTCTTACCAAGTACTGTTCCATATGAACTTGGCAATTCATAATTCATTAATGATTTATAATCCGCATCAAATAAATGTCCCTCAGTAAAATCGCGATTGAATACTTTAAACAATTTTTCATGATCGACACTTACAGGATGATCATCCATCGCATTTCTATAGGATGAGACCACAGTATAAACATAATCTGGTCCTTTCATTCTTCCTTCAACTTTCAGAGAGACATTACCTAGTGCTTTAAGTTCTTCTATATGTTCATAAACATTGAGATCTTTTGGACTCATCAAATAAACTTGCTCTGGTTTGTTCAGCATATTCTCTTTTCCTCTTTCCACAAGAGTATATGCTTTACGACAAGGCTGTGCACATGCACCTCTATTGCCGCTTCGACCACCAATGAGACTGCTCATAAGACATTGTCCCGAATATGATATGCATAGTGCACCATGAACAAAGAGTTCGATCTCCACATTTGTTATTTCAGTAATCTCCTTGATTTCAGCGAAACTCAATTCCCTGGATAGGACAACTCTTGAAAAACCTACTGATTGCGCCCACTCTACATCTTTAAGACTATGAAGAGTCATTTGGGTGCTCGCATGGCAGTGAAGATCCGGAAAAGCGGCTTTTATATTGGCTAAGAGACCTATGTCTTGTAATATAACTGCGTCAACATCGTGATTGTATAGAAATTCTACAAACCCAAGAGCTTCAGACATTTCTGTCGATTTGATCAACGTATTGAGCGTCACATAAACCGCTACGTTGCGCTGATGGCAATACTTTATAACTTCAACTATTTCCTCGTTTGAAAAATTGTTTGCAGATCGTCTTGCACCGAATTGTCTCCCCGCAAGATAAACAGCATTTGCACCGGCATTGACCGCGGCTTTCAAACTTTCGCTTGATCCGGCCGGAGCAAGCAATTCCATTTTATTCATTAAACACCTCATCCATTCAAAAAAAGTGCCCTTAATATACTTAAAGGCACTTTGTGGCTACTCTGTTGTTCCCTCTTCAAAATCGATCATTCTTGTTTGAGAATCACCGTGAGAAAACTCTTTTTCAAGCTCAAGAACCTCATTTCTCGATTTTTTAAGATCCTCTTCTTTTCGTTTAAGGTCTTGATCCAATTTTTCCATTCTTCTTCTCAGCTGAGATACACCAGTCTCATAAATACTGGAAGAATCAATCAGTTTTGAAAACTCATGAACCATTTTTTCATAAGCAAGGCTTCGTCTTTCAAATTCAGATACAACGGCATCCAATTCGTCGCGTGCACTTTTAAGCTCATATTGAGGCGAATTGATTCTACGTTCGAGTTCTTCTTTTTCAATCAGTGCCTTATGTAACTCATCAGCCACATTCAGTGCCGTCAACACTCCAATCATGGATGTGCTCAGTTTTTTATTGCCCTCAAATGTTTCTCTCATTTTATCATCAACATAATTGGCGACTTTTTGCATATGTTCTCTGGAATCATCACTGACCAGTGTATAATCACGGTCCATTATCTTTACGGTAACTTTGTTTTTTTGTGTCATAAGCTACACCCCTCGCATATTCAATCATTCTAAAATCATTATACTAAAAAAATGCAAGCTTTTACACAAATTTTTAGAGTTTTATTCAACGAGTCGAATACCGTCTTCAAAAATAGCAATTTTATTTTCCTTCAATAGTTTCCCGACAGCCCTTTTAAAAGCTCGTTTGCTTAAATTCAAGCGCTTTTTGATAATCTCAGGATCACTGTCATCGTTTAGATAAAGCTCACCGTCGGACTCCTCAAGTGCTTTAAGTAGGATATCGACATCATTATTGATTTGAACGTGTGCCTTCTCCTTGATACTCAAATTGATTCTTCCGTCTTCACGAATTCGAGTAATTCGGGCTTCAAGTTTAGCACCTTCTTTGATTTCCTTGTAAAGCTCGTGTTTTGGGATCAGACCGTGATATCTGTCATCAACAGCGAAAAAAGCTCCCATATCAGGTTTGATCTCGATCACTGTACCATTTACGTGTTGTCCTACTTTATAACCTGATCCAACAGTGAGATAGTTGTATATTTTCATGGACGCACAAAGTTGATCCTTGAAATCGATATACATCGTCACAAGACACTTTTGTCCTTTCCTGAGTTGTCCTTTAGCCTCGTTGTAAGGCAAATAAAGATCTTTATCCAATCCCATGTTGAGGAAAAAACCATTTTCAATATTGCCTGTGACTTCAAGCACAGCAATGCCTCCAAGCTCGATCAATGGTTTCTTTGTAGTGGCTACGAGTCTTTTTTCTGAATCTCTGTAGATGAATACCTCGATTTCCTGATCGATTTCCATATCATCCTTGACCAATTTCTTTGGCAACAAAACTTCGTTTTCTCCATTGAGTTCATCACTCAAATAAGCTCCGTAATCAGAGAATCTGTTCACATATGCCTTCTGCGTTTTTCCTGTTTGAAACATAAATGTATCCTTTCTTTTACAATATATAGTATAACGACACTGTAAATTTAAAAAAGCCCCGGCTATGCCGAGGCTTTAGGTTTGACTATCTGATTGGTGTTACGTTCTCAGCTTGAGGACCTTTAGGACCTTGAGCGATTTCAAAAGTAACTGCTTCGCCTTCTTCTAAAGACTTGAAGCCATCTTTGTTAATTTGTGAGAAGTGTACGAAAACGTCTTTTCCGTCATCACCAGTGATAAAACCAAAACCTTTTTCTGAGTTAAACCATTTTACAGTTCCGTTCATGTTGTGCCTCCAAAATTTAATATTTCCTTAAAAACCTAATAGAAAAAATATTAACAAAATCTTGGAAACTAAACTCAAAAAAGAATTTTGTTTTCCTAACTTTTTAATTAATTTTTTTTTCCTGTGGATCTAAGGTACGTCTTAATAATACACTTTTTCCATTTTTTTTGCAAGTCCTAATTTGTGGAAACTGCGTACATGGAAGCTATTTGTTGTTGTATATCGTCGTCATCGAGGAACTCATCAAATTCAATTTCTTTATCGAACAAACCAGAAGGTGTGATTTCGATGACACGATTTGAGATAGTCTCAATAAATTTATGGTCATGTGAAGTGAAAAGCATAGTGCCTTTGAATGCGATCAAGCCATTGTTTACTGCTTCGATAGATTCAAGGTCAAGGTGATTTGTTGGTTCATCAAGTATCAATACATTGGCTTTAGAAAGCATCAGCTTCGAGAACATACATCTCACTTTCTCTCCACCTGAAAGAACATTACACTTCTTTAGTGGTTCATCGCCTGAGAAAAGCATTTTTCCTAGGAAACCTCTGATGAATGTTTCTGTTTTCTCAACTGAATATTGTCTCAACCAATCGACCAAATTGTATTCAATGCCTTCAAAAAATTCAGTGTTATCCTTTGGTAGATAAGCTTGTGAAGTGGTCACACCCCATTTGAACGTTCCTGAATCCGCTTCTTCTTCACCTATCAATATTTTGAACAGCAAAGTTTTAGCAAGATCATTTCTACTTAAAAATACAATCTTATCCCCTTTGTTGACAGTAAAGCTTACGTTGTCAAGAACTTTGACACCATCTACAATTTTGGTTATGCCTTCAACAGCCAGAATATCTTTACCCGCCTCACGCTCTGGAGTAAATCCTACGAAAGGATATCTTCTAGATGAAGGTTGGATATCTTCAATATTGATTTTTTCAAGCGTTTTCTTTCTTGAAGTCGCCTGCTTCGCTTTAGATGCATTGGAGCTGAATCTTGCGATAAAGTCCTGAAGTTCTTTTACACGCTCTTCTTTTTTCTTGTTTTGGTCTTTCATGAGTCTGAGCATCAATTGACTTGACTCATACCAGAAATCGTAGTTTCCGACAAACATTTTTGCTTTGGAGAAATCTATATCCACCATGTGTGTACAGACTTTATTTAAAAAGTGTCTATCATGGGAAACAACTATCATTGTTTTATCATAATTGATCAAAAATTCTTCCAACCAACTGATTGCTCTAAAATCCAAGTGGTTCGTCGGCTCATCCAAAAGTAAGTTGTCTGGGGATCCAAAAAGGGATTGGGCAAGCAAAATTTTTACTTTGTCTCCAGAATGAACATCTGCCATTTTTTTCTGGAAAAGGTTTGAATCCACACCTAGTCCATTGAGTAATTTCTCAGCATTGGACTCAGCATCCCATCCGTCGAGCTCCGCAAATTCGCCCTCGAGCTCTGCAGCTCTCATACCATCCGCTTCTGAAAAATCTTCTTTCATATAAAGAGCATCTTTTTCTTTCATGATGTCATAGAGTCTTTTATGCCCCATGATCACTGTATCCATTACTGAATACTCGTCAAATTCGAAGTGATCTTGCTTAAGTACTGCAAGTCTTTCACCTGGTGTTATGAAAACCTCTCCTTCCGTGGGCTCAATATCTCCCGAGAGGATTTTTAAAAATGTTGATTTGCCGGCACCATTCGCACCGATGACACCATAACAGTTTCCTGGTGTAAATTTCATATTCACTTCATCAAATAATTTCCGGTCACTAAACCTTAATCCTAAATTCGTTACTTGTATCACGCAACAACCGCCTTTCAATTGTTATTAATCCGTATTGTAAACACTCAACTATAAATTATATCATTTTTTTTCAGAAGTACAATGGTTTTAATCAAATGTTACCGGTTATTCATGAACTACGCTCTTTCCGCGCCATCCTCCTTTGATTAATCTTCTGAGCATCAAAAGACCTCTCAAAATCTCATCTGCCGCCATGGCAAACCAGATGCCTGCAAGACCGAATTCCAATACAACCCCGAAATAATAAGCTCCAAGCGTACTCACCAGCCACATTGAAAACACGCCTGCAATCACTGGGAAATTAACATCGCCCGCAGCTTTGAACGCATTGATGATCACCAAATTGAGCACTCTGCCGAACTCCACTAAAAAATCTATCATAATGATTTGTGCACCCAGTTTAATGATTAATGGGTCATCAGTGAATATGGACATCAATGAGTGCCTGAAGACCACAAACAACAAGGATACTGACATTGTGACTGTCAGGGATTGTTTAACCGACCTCATTGTAATTCGATAAGCTTCATCCTCTTTACCTGCACCAATCAGGTGACCGACAATGATTTGGTTGGCCTGTGCTATCGCAAGTGTGGCAAGATAAGTAAACCAAACTATGATTTGTACATAGATTTTTGTTGTAACTGCAGCGGTACCCATCAGATTGATGAATGAAAAAATCACCATTTGGGAAAACTGCCAGGATATCGGCTCTCCAGCTGAAGGCAATCCAAGTTTAAGAAACTGGACGACCAGTTTTTTAGGTACTGGAAACAAGTGCTTTAGCGATGGTTTGACACCATAATATTTCACCAAAACGAAGATCATGATAACTACAGCGATTGAACGACTGAAGACAGTGGAAATGGCAACTCCTTTCACACCTAGAATCGGAAGTCCGAAAGGTCCGAAGAGGAAAATATAATTTCCTATCACGTTGATGATATTCATCCCAATTGCCAAATACATCGACAATTTCGTTTGTCCATGACTTTTTAAGATTACGGATGAAACAGTAAATAGTGCCGGTACAAACAAAAATCCCAACATTGTACTTAAATATGAGGTTGTATCAGGGTATAACTCCGCTGGCATATTGATGAGTCCAAAAAACTGCAACTGGAAGGTATATAATAATATCGCGATTAACCCAGACAACAATATATTGGACCCGAATGCGAGTGTATATACCTGATTCAAGTCTTTTTTATGAGAAGCACCTATAAACTGAGTGACCATAATTCCCGTAGCCGCAGAAGTTATGTTAAATAGTATAAGCAGGGTATTAAGTATTTGATTAGCATTGCCCACAGCCGCAACCGCAAGATCGGAATATCGACTCAGCATTACGGTGTCCACATTACCCATAATCATAAACAGAAGCACTTCTATGAAGATTGGCCAAGCCAATTTTATTGGATTTGTATTTTCATCTATTCTCAAAGTCGTTTCTCTCTTTTCAATTATTCAATCTAAATTACATCATAACGCTTCTGGTATAAAATTCAACCTTTTTTATGTTTTGTTGTATGTGAAATCAAAGCTAAAAAAGGTGCCTTACCTCATAGGTAAAGCACCATGTTTCGAAAGTCTTATCTCAATTGCGCATCTAGTTCATCTTCAAGTGCTTTGAGAATCTTTGAAAATATTTTATTGACCGCTTCATCCTCAAGCGTGCGTTCCTCTGATCTGAACACCAATGCATAGGCCACCGACTTATAGCCTTCAGGAATTTGACGACCTTTATACATATCAAACATGACAACAGATTCTAAAAGTGCTCCAGCTGATGCTTTTACAAGCTGTTCAATCTGATAAGATGTAGTCTCATCCTTAACTAAAACTGCTATGTCTCTTTCGATAGCAGGGTATCTCGGGATGGCTTTGAACAGTTTTGATTCGCGCGACAATTGCATGATCAAATTAAAATCGAGATCAGCGACATAAGTTCTTATTCCGAGACTGTATTCCTCCTGAACCAATGGATGGATTTCTCCCATCGTTCCAAGAATGTGATCTCCCCAAATGATATTGGCACATCTACCGGTGTGGTAAGTTGGTGAGTGTGTCTCTTTCTCGAAGTAATACCCCTCGACACCAATTCCACTTAGCATATTCTCAACGATACCCTTAAGAGTGAAAAAGTCTTCATGTTCTCCATATAAACCAATGGTCAACATCTTTTTCTCGATCGGCAATTGTTTTACGGGTAGTTCTTTTGGCAAGAACACACTACCCATCTCAAACACTTTTGCCTTCAGATTCTTACGATTATAATTTCTTGATAACACCTCAAGAACGTTCGGAACAAGTGAAGCTCTCATGACGCTGAACTCTTCTCCTAGTGGATTGATTAGTTCCACTTGATTACGCAACAAACTATTTTCAGGTAGATTGATACGATCCAAGTCTTTTCTTGATACAAAAGAATACGTTAATATTTCATCCACTCCGGAAGATAAAAGCTCAGTTTTGGCTTTTTCTTCTATCAACTGGGCATTAGTCCTCGCTCCCCAAGTCGATGTTTTAGGCAAAGTCATCTTAATTTGATCATAACCGTATAATCTTGCTATTTCCTCCACCAAATCAATCTCTTTGAGAAGATCCAGTCGATAATATGGTGGGATTGCTTTCAATCCATCGGTATCAATGACTTCAATCTCCAGTTTTTTTAGAATCTCAATCATTTCCTGTGCAGTGAGTTCACTACCGATCATCTGGTTGATTCGCTCAACACGAAATGGAATCTCCAGTCTTGAAGCTTTGTTCGGATAAACATCAATTAGACCAGGTACAACTTCTCCCGCGCCTAAAAGTTCAATCAGATGACACACTCGATCCACAACCATTGCAGGCAATTCAACGCTGACTCCTTTTTCATAACGTGATGACGCTTCAGAACGGAGTCCCAAATCTTTGGATGTTTTTCTGATGCTTGTCTTGTCAAATGTAGCTACTTCAAGCAAAACAGCTTTTGTATCACTGTTGATTTCGGTATTGGCACCACCCATGACACCTGCTATGGCAATCGGTTTATCCTTATCAGCAATAACGAGCATCTCATCTGTCAAAATTCTATCTTTATCATCAAGTGTCGTAATCACTTCTTCCGACTTTGCTCTTCTGACGATGATTTCACCACCAGAAACAGAATGCAAATCAAATGCATGAATTGGTTGACCATATTCGAGCATTACAAAATTCGTTATATCAACTATATTGTTGATTGGACGCATTCCGGATTGCATCAATCTGAGTTGCATCCATAGCGGAGATGTTTCAATCATTATATTTTTAATGATCTTAGCGGCATAGCGTGGACATAGATCAGGATCATCAATTCTTACAGAAGCAAAAGTTTCAACTTCAGATGCTGCTGTTTCGTTATAGAGTTCTGGAAGTTTGACAGGTACATCAAAACTTGCTGAGACCTCTCGAGCCATCCCAAGCATACTGAGGCAGTCAGGTCGATTAGGTGTGATTTCAAATTCGATGACTGCTTCATCAAGTTTAAGAATTTTAAGTATGTCCTCTCCGATTGGGTAGGCTTGGTCGAGAATCAAGATACCATCATCAAATTCTTTTGGAATGGATGATCCCTCGAAACCGAGCTCTTCGAGTGAGCATAACATCCCGTTCGACACCTCGCCTCTGAGTTTTCCTTTTTTAATTTTGACCCCTCCAGCAATAACTGCTCCGTTCAATGCTACGGGAATATAATCTCCGATACTGATGTTTGTTGCACCTGTAACGATTTGTATTTCTTCAGTTCCGACATCAACAGTACAAACCACTAATTTATCTGCATTAGGATGCTGAATGATGTTCAGTATTTTACCAACCACTACATTTTCAATACCTTCACAAATCTTATACGACCCTTCATTGTTTGATCCTGTAAGGACGAGCTTGTCCATCAGAGTCTTGTCATCTAAATTTTCTATATCTACATAAGATTTTAACCATTCTATAGGTACTCTCATTTTTGCCTCCTTAACTTATCTAAAATTGTTTGATTAAACGTATGTCATTTTCGAAAAGAATTCGAATATCGTCAATCTCATATTTAAGCATGGTAATACGATCAAGTCCCATTCCAAATGCAAACCCTGTGTAAACCTCAGGATCTATTCCACATTCACTAAGTACATTTGGATGGACCATACCACAACCCAAGATTTCAATCCAACCGCTTCCCTTACAGAACCTGCACCCTTCTCCACCACATTTGAAACAAGAAACATCCACTTCACCACTTGGCTCAGTAAATGGAAAATAATGTGGTCTGAATTTAGTGCGGGTCTGGCTACCAAACAATCTCTTGGCAAACATATCCAGCGTACCTTTAAGATCTGCCATGGTGATGTCTTTGTCCACAACAAGTCCCTCAATTTGATGGAACATAGGTGAATGGGTCGCATCAATCTCATCATTTCTAAAGCATCTTCCAGGTGCAATGATCCGAATCGGTGGCTTTTGAGATTTCATGGTTCTAACCTGAATTGGTGATGTTTGTGTTCTTAGGATGAGCTCTTCATTGATATAGAATGTATCCGACAAACTTCTCGAAGGATGGTCAACCGGTGCGTTAAGTGCGTCGAAATTATGATAAACCGTATCAATTTCAGGTCCCTCGGCAATTTTGAAACCCATGCCCAGGAAAATTTCCTTTATTTCATCCAGTGCAACATTAAGGGGATGTTTATGACCTCTCAAGCTTTTCTTCGAAGGCATGGTGACATCAATTCCCTCTGTTTGTAATTGAATGTCCATTTCAATTCGCTTTTTATCTTCCTTTACTGAATCAAGGAGATTTTCAATGGCTTCACGCACATCATTGGCCATTTTTCCAACAATAGGGCGCTCTTCATTACTCAGATCTTTCATATTTTTAAGAACTGAGGTCACTTCACCTTTTTTGCCCAAATATTTGACTCTAAGATCTTCGAGTTCTTTGAGACTCTTAGCGGCTTTCACTTCATCAGTGGCCATAAGCAATAATTTTTCCAAAATTTCTTTCATCTTCATCCTCCCACATCAATATTCAAAAAATAAAAAAACTCCATCCCGTAAAGGGACGGAGTATATTCCGCGGTACCACCCAATTTGATTGCAACAGCAATCCTCTCAGAACCTTAACGCGGCGTACGGCACTTTCTACTCGAGTTCAAAAGTGCATCTCCAGAGTGAACTTCAGCGTTTTCAATATGGAAAGTTTGCACCAGTTGCTTTCCTCTCTAAAAAATATCCTACGCTTACTCTCTCTTTCACAGATGTTCGTTTTTTCCAATACAGCTATGATACCATAAAACAATTCATCAAACAAGTTTTTATCGTTATGAACTTTTCTCAGCAATCCTATACATCATAATCCCTGCCGCAACTGCTGCGTTCAAGGACTCCGCTTTACCAAAAATGGGAATCTTGACGCAAACATCAGCTACTCCTATCAACTCTTCCGAGACACCATTGGCTTCGTTACCGATCACCAAACAATTTTTCTCGGAGTAATTATCATCTTCTTTATAATCCTTTGAATCTTTAAGTGAAGTTACAACTATATTATAGCCTAGAGACTTGAGTTTATTGATTAAAGCGAGCGGTTGTTCAGTTTCAACAAACCTGACGTTAAGAATGGATCCTACAGTACTGCGTACAACCTTGTCATTATAGACATCCACACAGCCTTTATTCAAAATAACATATGAAAAGCCGGCAGCATCTGCGGTCCTGATAACAGTCCCCATATTGCCAGGGTCCTGCAATCGGTCAAGCATGATCAAAGAAGTGATCTCTTCTTCTTTCAACATTTCCAGAAATCCCTCATCACTCATCTTATCAGGGATGGACATGATGCCAATGACCCCTTGAGAGTTCTCAGTATGTGATATTTCTTTGAACAAAGCAGTTTCAACAGAATAGACCTGAGCAATCTCATCAAACTCAAAAGTCATCTCAATATGAGTTGAGACATCGCTCGACACCAGTATTGCATGACATTTTTGACCTGTTTCTATGGCCAAAGTAACTGTTCTAAGACCTTCAAGAAGAAACTTTTGCTCTTTTTCCCTATATTTTTTTGTTGCAAGAGACTTCGCAAGTTTGATCCACTTATTCTGATGAGATGTGATTTCTATCAATTGTTACCTCTTTTCAAGCTTTTGGAGATCTTTGTTATGACCCACGACCACGAGAATATCATCTTTGAGCAATACACGATCAGGCTCTACATTGATATCAATTTCATCGCCTCTTCTAATTGCTATAACAGAAATGGAATATTGTCTACGCATGTTGATTTCAACCAAACTCTTGCCAATCCATTCTCCACTCATTTTGATTTCAAGTATACTATACTCTGGTGCCAAGTCAATCAGTTCGAGTACATTGCTTGATAATAGACCTTTGGCGACTTTTATGCCCATTTCTTTTTCTGGGAAAACGACTCTATTGGCACCAATCTTATAAAGGACCTTTGCATGAGCTGCATTTTGAGCTTTTGCAATGATGTGCTTGATGCCCATTTCCTTAACCAAAAGAGTCACAAGGATTGACGATTGTATATCTGAACCGATAGTCACTATGGCGACATCAAAATTTCTGATTCCTAGTGCTTTAATCGCATTTTCATCAGTTGCGTCTGCCTGAACAGCGTAAGTTACTTTATCTGAAATACTTTGTATGATTTCTTCATTATCATCAACCACCATGACTTCACTACCCATCTCGGACAGTTTGATTGCAACACTTTGTCCAAATCGACCACAACCTATTACAACGAATTGTTTGCTCATCTTATTCCTCCAATTATTTTAACCTACTATTATTTTTCCTTCCGGATAACGGATCAATTGCTTTTTGTTATGTCCTGATCGACTTAATGCAAGCACTATAGTGAGCGGACCCAATCTACCGAAAAACATGAGAATGGTGATGACTATTTTGCCAGCAGTTGTCAAGTATGGAGTGATTCCAAGTGAAAGACCAACTGTTCCGAAAGCACTGAATGTTTCAAACACCAGGTTCTCGAAACTATGTGTCGGTTCTACAACAACAAGCAACATCATTAAAATCGCTATTACAAAAGTTGAGACAAATATTACAGCAAGAGCTCTATTGATGATATCTTTTGGAATTCTTCTGTTGGAGAATTGGATGTCTTCCCTACCTTTTGCAACTGCTACTATTGTCAGAAACATCATGCCGAATGTTGTCGTTTTGATACCTCCGGCAGTTGAACCTGGTGAACCACCAATGAACATCAACATAATAGTCAATAGTTTTGTAGGCATGGTCAGCATGTCCGTTGGTACAGTATTGAAACCTGCTGTTCTAGGTGTAATTGCCTGAAACATTGATGCAACTAATTTTTCACCAGTACTAAACGTTCCTATAGTACTCGGGTTGTTATATTCAAAGATAAATACCAGTACAAAAGCTGAACTGATTAGAATACCAGTCATAGTCAAAACCAATTTGGAATGTAATGTGAGTTTTGAAAACTTCTGTGTTCTAAACAAATCAACGATCACTGCAAAACCCAATCCGCCAATGATGATCAATAACATAATCACAATACTTACATAAGAATCTTGTCCATATGCCATTAAACTCTTACCATTTCCCATGATGTCGAATCCCGCATTACAAAATGCAGAAACCGAGTGAAATACGGAATAATAAAGACCAGTTGTAAAACCCATTTCAGGTACAAACCTGAAACTTAGAAAAAGTGCCCCGAGGCCTTCAATAATCATTGTTGAGATGAATACATACTTTGTCAGACGAATGACGCCGGAAATTGAAAACTGATTAAGAGCTTCTTGCATGATAATTCTATTTCTTAAACCGATTTTTTTACCTAATAGAATTGCAGCTGTCGTCGTCATGGTCATAAATCCAAGTCCACCGACTTGTATAAGCATTAGAATGATAGTCTTTCCAAAAACACTCCAGTATGTTCCGGTATCCACAACGACAAGTCCAGTAACACAAACTGCAGATGTAGAAGTAAACAAAGCATTTATAAATGAAGTGGATTCCCCAGAAAATGTACTAATCGGTAGCATAAGAAAAATGGTCCCTATCATTATAATACTAAAAAAACTTAGTACCAATATTTGTGCGGGTTTCAGCCCTTTAGCTTTCATAGTTGTTAAATTCATGCTTCCCCCTATTGCTTGATATCATAACAAATATTGTATCAAATAAATTCATAAAAGCATAGTCAAAAAAGAAAATCGACGATTTCTCGTCGATTAAATTCCAGTGCTAATTATTTGCTTTGCATTTGTGCTTGAAGTGCTGTAAGCGCAACCGTACCCACGATATCATCCGCATAGCATCCTCTGGACAAATCGTTAACTGGCATAGCCAATCCTTGACATACAGGTCCGTAAGCATTTGCATTTGCAAGTCTCTGAACGAGTTTGTATCCAATGTTTCCTGAATCGAGATCTGGGAAGATCAGAACATTTGCCAATCCTGCAACTTTTGAGTCTGGTGCTTTGCTTTTGCCCACTTTTGGTACAATAGCAGCATCGAGTTGAAGTTCAGCATCAATGCTCATATCAGGAGCCAATTCCTTAGCAATTTTTCCAGCTTCAATTACCTTGTCAACATCGGCGTGATTTGCTGAACCTTTAGATGAGAAAGATAACATCGCAACTTTTGCTTCCTTATGAACGAGAGACTCAAACGTTTTCGCTGAGCTGATTGCAATGTGAGCCAACTCCTCAGATGTTGGATTTGGATTGAGTGCACAATCTCCAAATATAAAAATCCCCTCTTCTCCAAGTTCACAATTTGGCACTTCCATTAAGAACACAGCAGATACTAGTTTAGTACCAGGTGCCGTCTTTAAGATTTGAAGAGCCGGTCTAAGCACGTTTGCAGTTGAGTTTGCAGCACCAGCTACCATGCCTCCTGCCATACCCATTTTGACAAGCATCACGCCAAAGTAGAGTTCACTCTCAATCATCAATTTTTTTGCTTCCTCAACAGTCATACCTTTGCTTTTTCTCATTTCTGCAAGGGCTTCAGCATACTTGTCCATTTCTTCAAATGTATTTGGATCAATGAAAGTAGCTCCGTCAATTTTCCAATCACCAGCTTTCGAAAGAATTTCTTCCTTGTTGCCCACCAAAATAATATTCGCAATACCTTGCTCCAAAATCTTGTGCGTTGCTTCAATCGTTCTAGGATCGAAAGCCTCTGGTAAAACTATAGTTTGGATATCCTTTTGAGCAATTTCTATCACTTTGTCTAAAAAAGCCATCTCATACACTCCTTTTTTATTTATT
>Ga0255398_1002_pt1 | contig 26532 bp, 28 predicted proteins | sample ANMaggSeSYBR01K3_FD_182119 | JGI IMG/M metagenome (GOLD analysis project Ga0255398, IMG submission 182119) | Sediment cell enrichment communities from methane seep in Santa Monica Basin, California, United Staets - ANME aggregate JGI... | ecosystem: Environmental > Aquatic > Marine > Cold seeps >...
TCCTGATCACACTGGTCATGCTCGGGAAAAGATTTTGATCGAAAATACCTAAACGTGCTGTTAGTTCCCATGAGACCATTATGAGCGCAATGAACACCAGCCTGTAAAAACGTTTTCTTACATTATTGTCCATTAGGTCTCCAGAGCACTTCGGCTTCATCCATGGCCCCTTCAATCCAGCCATTTCTAGTCATAAAATCAATAAAGGTGTCCACACCTCTGATTTCTGCAGTAAACTTCATTTGTTCGTGAGAAAGGTATTTTTCGAGTTCTTCTTCAGGGTATTCATAAGCCTCTGCAAGAATCTTCATCGTTTCATCAGGATTCACCGTCATGAAAACAATCGATCGCTCAAGTGCTCGTTCAAAAGCTTCAAAGACCACTCTATCATCATAAACCCGTTGAGGACAGATCCCTACAATAAATGTAAAAGGTTCTCCAAAACAAGTTTCCCCATCTACCAGAAGATTAGCATTATCAATTTCCATCTCCTTTTGAAGAAACGGTGGTGTCGTGAAATGCAACTGGTTGGGATCTCCCGTCGACATTGCGACCAGTCCATCGGGATGTGCCAAAGTAACAAGCTGCTGATCGAAAGCTTTTGCATCGCCCAGTTTCTTCTCCGCATACATGGCGAGAAGAATGTGCTGGATGGAACCAGGTTGAGGCAATATGATCCGATGATTCTTTGTGATATCTTCAATACTGCTGAGTGATGGGTCAGTGGTAATAAGTGCAGAAGGACTCTCAGAGATACCTGATATGATTTTCCAGTCCATACCCTTGTCCCTTCCAATCAAAAATGGCGGTATGCCCACAAATCCGATATCAAGATCCCCAGAAACCATTGCCTCTCTCATGGAAGTCGTATTTCCCATTCTTTTCCATTCGACAACTATTTCATGTGCACCGACCTCATCTAATTCCTGTCTTAAAAAATCTTTAGCTTTCATGATTTCAATTGGAGCATATGCAAGTCCAAATTGATCTGCTATGACCAAGGTCTCATTTTGAGTTTTTACTCCACAGCTCGATGTGATGATGCTCACTACAAGTATTAATACTATCAACGCCATTTTGTTTATTATTGATTTCATCTGCTTCCCCTTGTTATCGTCTTATCAATATTATAACGCAACCCATTGCCACAAACCACAAAAATAAAGAAACGCCTGCAATGTTAGTTGCAAACGCTCCTGTATTTCAAGTGATATTCAACTCTTTAGGCTACAGATTCTTCACTGCTTTCGTACTCTTCCATCATAGTTTCGAAATGTTCGAGATCCTTCACAAGCTTTTGCTTCTTATAGGCTTTCCTGACACTGTCCACCAACATAAGGCTCATGACAATCATCAGAATTGCGAATGGCAGTCCAGTGGCTATAACTGCCGTTTGAAGCGCTTTGAGCGCTGCCTCTCCACCTATGAGCAAAAGGACAATAGCCACAAGTCCCTCCATGCTCGCCCAGAATACCCTTTGGGTAACCGGGGAGTTGAGTTTCCCACCAGATGTAATGTTGTCTACTACCAGCGAACCAGAATCACTGGATGTGACAAAGAAAGATACGACGAGAATAGTGCCTACTACAGAAAGTATGGTTCTGACAATTCCCTGCAGTATTGGCGCTTCAAGATATTGGATCATCTCAAACAGCGCTACCGGCAAATTACTTCCCACGGTTTCTAGTAATGCTCCATTTTGGAGGGCATCAATATAAATAGCGGTTCCACCAAAAGTGGACAACCACAAGAACGACAAAAGTGATGGAATAATCAATACTGCCAAAACAAACTCTCTGATAGTCCTACCTTTTGAAATTCTGGCAATGAACATCCCTACAAAAGGCGACCAGGAAATCCACCAAGCAAGATAAAACACTGACCATCCAGCCTGCCAAGTACTCTCACGATCCCCAATAAAAAATGAAGCTTCTATGAAATCGTTGAGATATACTCCTAGTGAATTGCCGAAAAGTCTGATGATATAAGCTGAAGGTCCTAAAATGAATACGATCAGCATAAATATACCAGCGATTTTAATATTGATTTCGGATAAAAATTTGACGCCTTTATCTATACCCGATACGACGCTCATCGTTGCGAGCATAGTGATTCCGATAATCAAAAGTACTTGTACGGTGGAATTGATATCCACCCCGAACAGATAATTCAGACCACTGTTGATCTGCTGTACACCTAATCCAAGTGAGGTTGCCAGTCCGAAAAGACAAGCCACAACTGCGAGTATATCGATCATATCTCCCCAAAATCCAAAGATTTTATCTTTAAGCAAAGGATAAAAGACAGATCTTAGTGAAAGTGGCAATTTCTTATTGTAGGCAAAAAATGCTAGTGCCAACGAGATCAGTGCATATATTCCCCAAGGGTGAAGGCCCCAGTGAAAAAATGTTGTTGCCATTGCTTGAGCATCTGATGTTGCTCCTGCAAAGATCGGTGGTGTTGTAGCCATGTGGTATAGAGGTTCTCCAACCGACCAAAACATGAGACCTATTCCCATCCCCGCAGACATCAACATGGAATACCACGAGAAATTACTGAACTCCGGTTCGGCATCGACACCTCCGATTCTTACGTGGCCCAGCTTAGAAAACGCCATAATCAAGCTCACAAGAATAAAAAAATTGGTCCCTAAAATAAACAGCCAATCAAAGTTTGAGGATATGGAAGCGTTCACTTTGTTGAACAAAGTATTGGCACGCTCCAAATCCACAAATGCATAAACCGAAAATATCAATATAATCAGTCCCGCACCAATGGAAACAACGGGGTTCATATCGAGTCCAAACTTCTTGAAATTGCGTTTGAACAGTTTTTCCTCCGCTGTGTTACGAATTCTATCACTCATTAATTTCAAATTCTCCTCTCTCTTTATAAAATAAAAAGCACTCTAATTCTTTGCTTCAAGCAAAGAGCTAGAGTGCCTAAGTTTCGACGAATCGCCTCACGTCATACCATCGTGGATAGTATGGTGCATGCCCAATAAGACCTACACAGACCCCAGTTCTTTAAATATGTTTTTCAATACCCTTTCACAATATTCTTCATATCGGGAAGACTTACACAGGTCCACATCAATACACGTACCCAAGCTCGCAATCCATGTTACTCCAGATATCTAATTCACACTAAATTTTATGTGTCGATTTTTTCGCACCCAAATATATTAACATAAAATCCAGTGTGATGCAAATCCATTAGAAGATCATGTGATAGTATCGATCTATGGTCGCCTCTATGTCATCCATTGAGAAAACCCTCTCGAAACGTTTTGTTTCCTTACCTTGAGCGAAAACAACAATAGTTGGATATACAAATATCAAGTGCTCTCCAACCAATGCCTTGATCACTTCGACATCAGCTGTCATGAATTTTGCCAGCGGATAGCGCTGTGCCATTTCATCAAGATCCGGGGTGATGGCCAAACAGACATTGCAGCCAAGGTCACTAAATAGCATGACCACCAAATCATCTTCTTGAATGGATTTTTTTACTTCTTCCAAATCGTTTAAATTAATCATACATTAACTCCTCATTATTTTTTTGAATCCCACTCAAGCAATCTTTTTTGACCTTCAATCTTTTGAATATCTGTAATATCCTGACTGACTTCCAGGGTTCCTTGATACCGTCCGTTTGAGTTTCTGAGTGCAAAATATTGTATCAACAGTTTTTTCCCTTTGATGTCAATCCAGAACTGTGCAGACTCTCTTTCGCCCGATCTGAATCCATCTATGATTTCCTCGACCACATGCACACTCTCCGGTGGGTGGCAGTTTTTTACATCCCTACCGATTATGGCAGCAGATCTCGGAAAAATTCTATCCTTTGGCCTTGAGAAAAATCTGACTTTATTGTTCTCATCAACAAAAGTCATATCTACTGGAAGGGTATTGAAAATCATCAGCACCTGGTCCAGTGACAGCTCACCCGTTTCAGAATGGAATGTGTAATCTCCCTTCTCAGGCTTTTCTATAAACGGGAAGTCATAATCAAAACTTTGAAAATGCATCTTGATCCAATCTTCCTGATCGATGGTTTCAACTGCAGATGGAAAAAGTATCAATTTTTCTTTTTTTACCATCCCCAATATAGAAAATATCAATATAGCAACTGTTGTGTCCACTTGTTTTTCAGTGGACATAGGATTCTCAGTTATTGCGATAGAGTCTTTGATGTTTTTTCTGATCAGATCATGAAGTGCCCACATGATGGATACACCTTCAAAGCTCTCCCTGCTTTTTTCCATATAAGGGAATAGAATGTTCTCTTTTTTTAGATAATGGGCATTGAACGTCTCAAGCTCGACCAACAATGTCCAGAGCAATTTTTTCTTTTCCTTGAGATTGGATTGCCTCATAGCTTCTTTGATGGTCTCCATTTTTAGGACTAGTGCGTCATTTTCATGCTCGAGCGTCTTAAGAAACAAATTGGTCTGTGGAATCGGTTTTGAATATTCCATAAGCGATTTGTAAAAGACATTGATCACTTTGTCCAGAAACACCAAAATTTCTGATGGCGTAGTACCACTTTGAATTAAACTGTAAAATATTTCAAATGCTTCTTGAGGAATGACATTTTCAATATCTTCCTTATAAGTGTCATAGAGCGATTTACCATCTTCGCCATTCATCAGCCCATTCACATAAATCTTTAGTCGCTCTATTCTTTCTTGATCAATCATAAACCAATCCCCCTGTTTATCTGTATATTACTCTATTTCTACCGTTTCTCTTGGCTATATAAAGCGCCTCATCCGCTCTTGAAACCAGTGTCGAAGGTGTGCATCCTTTTTGATATGTCGCCACACCGAAACTACATGTGATTTTGTGCGGACAAGAGAATTCATGATTTTCTATTAGAATTCTCAGCTTCTCTGCTAGTTTGACCCCACCCTCTCTGTTCGATTGGGAAGCAATGATCAGAAATTCTTCTCCGCCCCATCTTCCAACTACATCCGCGGCTCGCACCTCGGTCTTGAGAAGGCTTGCGACTTCAATCAACACGACATCACCCACCTGATGACCGAAGTTGTCATTGACACTCTTGAAATGATCGATATCCATCAAAATCGCACAGAATGTTTGATTGGTTCTCTTCGCCCGGATCACTTCTTGATCCAGCACTTCATCAAGTTTCATGCGATTATAGATTTGAGTCAATTTATCAGTGACAGATAATTTGAGAATTTCTTCTTCCAACCTCTTTCGATCTGAAAAATCCTCAACGATACCAAGACCTCCGACCAAATTCCCCTCCTCATTGACCAGTGGAACATATGAAGCCCGAACAAACACACTTTTTCCACTCAAAGTGGATGTATAATAATCCTCATAATTTGCGGATTCGCCACTAAGAGTTCTGGAAATGGCCTCCCGCATTTTCTCATTGTTGATCTTGAAAACATCAAATCCAAGTATCGCTTTCTTTGGGGCACCAATGATTTCAGAAAATCTGGTGTTTGCCTTATTTACAATACCTTCCACTGAATAACTAAAAATCCCGATAGGCGATTTCTCGATAATCAAATTCAGTCTGCTTTCACTTTCCCTGAGGTGTTTTTCAGTGAGTACCTTTTCAGTGATATCCCGAACGACGTGAATCACATATGGTACACCTTTGATGTAATACAAATTGGACGAGACGAGTCCATCAACAACATTGCCATTTTTTGAAATGAATTTGGCTTCAACATTTCTAAAATATCCCTCTTGATCCAATTTTAGTTTCACAAACCGTCTCACTTCCGGATCATTGTTGAACAAATACCGCGCATTATCATCGTCCTGTTCTAGATCCTCATGCCCATATCCGGAGGCATCAGTAAACGCCTGATTGAAATCCATTATTCTGAAATCCTCAAAAGTTGTAATCAAAGTGGGGTCTGGAATCATCTTAAAAATGGTATCAAAATGTTCTTTCGCCTCAATAGCTTCTCTCTTGAGCTTTGATGTTTCATCACGTAAATTTTCAATTTCCTGAGTCATTGCTTCTATGACACTTTCATCTTTATAGCTCATAACCCCTCCACAGCACCCGCTCTGTTCCATTTTACTATATTTATACACCCATCACCATTTTTCAACCATAAAAAACGGTTCAAAAACTTATGTTTTCGAACCGCTTGAGACATTACATTATAAGCCATTGGCTTTTTTGAGCAACTTTTGGAGTTCGAGTTTTTCTTCCCGATCCAAATTACCGAAAAATTGATTGATTAGAACCAGATGAGCCTCAAACGCAACCTTGATCATTGCCTCACCTTCCGGTGTGAGAACAATATTGAATGCGCGTTTGTCAACAGGGTTTATTTTGCGTTGAATTAAGCCTTCTTTTTCGAGATTCCTAATAACCACAGTCATGTTGCCACTAGTGGATAGTGTCTTATCAATAAGTTCACAGATCCTCATCTCTCCTAGATGGTACAATGCTTCGAGGACTCCAAACTGTGCTGACGTCAAACCATATTCATTAAGGAATATTTGAAGACCCCTACCAAAAGACAGATGTGTTCTCGATAATGCAATCACCAATTTTAAGTTAATGTCGTTCTCTTCCCCATAACTAGTTTTTATCTTCATATAGACATCATATCACTAACTAGTGTAATGGTCAATCATTTGTCTTGATTTTTTAATATTTCCCCATATATCGTCTGTGTCTCAATAGAATCTTTTCCATTCCAAATAATGCTTTTCCCATTTGACTCAAAATATAAGAAAGGCGGTTTTGATGTATCAACAAAAAGTTTGGCAGATCCTGAATCCTTCAAATTGAAATGTCCTGTCAAGCGGTTACCTATTGCCGCTCCATTAGTTCTCATCCCAACTTCAGGCATTTGATCAAGCAATTGCAAATTCTCCATTTCAGACCATGAGTAAGTGTCCCCGTACAAACCCTTGATTGTAAGCCCCTCCTCACCAATCACAGCGCCAACTGGTCTGGATGAGATCAACATCATGATCGCCACCACTCCAATCACTGCAATCGTTACAAAGGATGAGTACTTTGCAGATCTCGCTGATTTCTCATTATGATCATATCGCCTCAAATACTTAATCAGATAGGCTGTGGATATTGCCATAAAGATAAGGCCATATGTTATTTGAACATTCACATTCAAGTAGCTTAAAATCCCCATGACCGCAAATACAGCAGCGTTGATATAACCATATAAACCTACTGCTTTTCCAACTTTCCCGATTTCCACTTTTTCCTTTTGTTCCTTGCTCATTGTGTTGTAGCCAGAGATCAAAAATTCCATCTTCAGTGCATGGATTAGAATCCCGATCAACAAAAATGTACCTGCCATTAAAAAGAAGACCCACATAATACAACCTCCGTATACTTGTTCTATACGAATGTTATACCATAGAGGTCTTAAGATTGCATTAAACTAAACTTAAATTTCGAGAGTTAAAGTATCATTTTGAGTTCTTCGATGGTACTGATTCTAAACTCGGCATCAGCAAGTTCATCTTTTGAACCAAATCCATATTCACATCCCACCGTATGAATACCATTTTCATATCCCGCTTCCATATCCTGAAAACGATCTCCTACAATGACCATCTCTCCAGGAAATTGCGATCTGATTTTTCTAACGATTTCATGCTTGGGTTCATAATCATACAGTTCAGAACAAATCATTGTATCAAAATAGTGCTCCAGATTGAATTTTTTGGTATGGCTTATCATATATTGTTCTCGGCAATTGCTTATAAAAACCAATTTGTAACCTTTGCTTTTCAAATAATCAAGAGTTTCCAGCGCACCCTTATAAAGGATTGGTTCGCCTGATTCTATAAGCGAGTGCATTGTATCACTTATAATTTGGCTTGCTTTAACTCTTTCATTTTCTATCAGTTGTGGCATGAAAGACTCCCACATTTCTTTAGGACTGTATCCCAACCATATGGTGATTTCATGATCCTGCCATTTTCTTTCTGGAGCGAGTCCTTTATTGATCAAGTAGTCGTAAGCTTTTCTAAACGCAGGTCCATATATCCCTATGCTGTTATGGAGTGTACCATCATAATCCAAAAAGACAGTTTTTACGTTCTTAAGTTTAGGCATTATGGTCTCCCTAACTTAAAATTGTTTGAGCAAATTCGCCATTTCAATGGCTGTCACTGCAGCATCATATCCTTTGTTTCCTGCTTTAGTTCCCGCCCTTTCAATGGCTTGTTCAATAGTATCCGTTGTGAGAACTCCAAATATCACGGGAATTTCGGTATCCAGAGACACATGGGCAACACCTTTGGTCACTTCACTTGAAACATAGTCAAAATGAGGAGTGGATCCTCTAATGACCGCACCAAGACAAATAACGCCATCATAGTTTTTAGTGGCTGCCATCTTTTTAGCGACCAGCGGAATTTCAAAGGCTCCAGGCACCCAAGATATTTCAATGTTGGCTTCTTCCACACCATGCCTTTTCAGTCCATCAATCGCACCACTAAGGAGCTTTCCTCCAATGAATTCATTGAACCTTCCAACGACTATTCCAAATTTCAAACCTTCTGCAATCAAATTGCCTTCATAAATTTTCATTTACTTATCCTCCTTAATTTCCATAATATGACCCATTTTTATTGCTTTCGTCTTCAAATAGAACTCGTTTTTCTCATTGTGGTTCATCTGAATATCAACCCTATCTACAATTTCTATACCATATCCGGATAATCCTCTGATTTTTTTGGGATTATTCGTCATCAATCTTACATTTTTCACACCTAGATCCGTAAGAATCTGTGCTCCAATGCCATATTCTCTCATATCCTCAGGGAATCCAAGTGCAACGTTGGCTTCAACGGTGTCCATCCCCTGATCTTGAAGGGCATATGCCTTGATTTTATTGATCAATCCAATGCCTCTGCCCTCCTGTCTCATGTAAAGCAGCACTCCTCTACCTTCTTCTTCGATACGCATCATAGCTGCGGCATATTGCTCTCCACAATCGCATCTCAATGATCCGAAAGCATCTCCTGTGAGGCACTCCGAGTGCACCCTGACCAGTACTGGCTCCTCCCCGGATACATCTCCCTTGACCAAGGCAACGTGGTGTTCTCCGTTGAGTTTGTTCACATATCCTACCATTTTGAAATCCCCATATTTGGTAGGCAATTTAGCCTCAGCTTCACGTTCCACCAAAATTTCGGTTCTTCTTCTATAGGCTATAAGATCAGCAATCGTGATGATTTTCAAGTTGTGCTCTTCAACGTATTTCATCAGTTCAGGTACTCTTGCCATTGAGCCATCTTCATTCATGATTTCACAAATGACCCCAGCTGGTGAAAGACCTGCCATCATAGCTAAGTCAACGGCTGCTTCGGTGTGACCCGCACGCCTCAGAACACCACCTTTTTGTGATTTGAGTGGAAACACATGACCTGGTCTTTTGAAATCAAGCGCCCTCGCATTTGGATCCATGACTTTCAAAATGGTCTGTGCTCTTTCATGTGCTGAGATTCCAGTTGTGGTCTCAAGTGCGTCAATTGAAACGGTGAAGGCTGTCTGATGTGAGTCCGTATTTCGTTCAACCATATGAGGGATACTCAGTTCCTCCAGCCTTTCTCCTGCGATTGGCATACATATGAGTCCCCTGCCATATTTCGCCATGAAATTGATTGCCTCCGGTGTTGCTTTTTCAGCGGCCATGAGCAGATCACCTTCATTTTCCCTATCTTCATCATCTACGACGACGATGATTTTACCTAGTCTAATCTCTTCAATCGCCTCTTCAATCGTGTTGAATTTCCTCATTGTATTGCCTCCCTTTATTTATGCGAATCCATGTTTTGAAAGAAATTCCATATCCATGGACTTTCCTTTATCCTGAGTCGGTGAAGCTGTGCCAAGAACAAGTTTTTCAATATATTTCCCTACCAGATCACATTCAAGATTCACTTTGGATCCTGTGTTCTTGCCAAGCAATGTCGTCTCGTCCTTTGTGTGCGGAATGACCGAGACTTTGAAACAAGTGTCATCCACGTATGCAACGGTGAGACTGATGCCATCTATCGCAATTGAACCTTTGGGAATCACATACCGAAGTATGGACGCATCAGCGCCGATAGTCACCCATATGGCATTTTCCTCTTTCAATGTGCCCTCGATTGTTCCAAGACCATCCACATGGCCGCTGACCATATGCCCTCCAAGTCTATCACCCAAGCGCAGAGCACGCTCCAGGTTTACCGGGCTTCCATCTGAAAGCAAATCCAAATTTGATTTACGCATGGTTTCAGCCATGACATCCACTGTGAATTCAGATTTTGTAAAACTCGTGACAGTCAAACAGACGCCATTGGTCGCAATACTGTCGCCCAATTTCACATCTTCAAGCACTTTTTTTGCCTGCACGGTTATTTTCGCGGATTTTGCTGATTTGACAATGGATTTTACTTTTCCAATTTCTTCGATTATACCTGTAAACACTCTATCACCTCTTTTAAAGATAGCCCTCAATCATAATATCTTCGCCAACCATTTGATACTTCATATTTTTCAAAGTAGTGGCATCTCTCATAAACATTTTGCCTAGTCCACCCATAGGCGTTTTAGCCTCATCGCCTCCAATGAACTTTGGAGCAATAAAAAATATGACTTTATCCACTATCCCCATTTCAATTGCAGAAAAGTTGACCTTGCTTCCACCTTCTATCAGTACACTATCGATACCGATCTCTCCAAGAGCAACAATGAGCGCCTCTAAATCCACATGATCATCCTTGATCGGTAAAAGTAAAATCTCGGCACCTATTTCTTTCAGTTGCTTTAACTTAGCATCTGACGCAAGTGAAGTCGTGGCAATAATCGTTCTGATTTCATCCAATCCTTCGAGTACATGTGCGTCGAGAGGAGTTCGTGCATGAGTATCCACAATGACACGAACCGGATGACTGATATTTTCTTGCATCAGTCGAGTGGTCAAATATGGATCATCTGCCAGCACCGTGCCAATGCCCACTAAAATTCCAGCCACTCTTTGACGGATCTCATGAACCTTGGTCCTGGAAGCTTCACTTGTAATCCACTTTGAGTCGCCAGTTGAAGTGGCAATCTTTCCATCAAGTGTCATTGCCGATTTCAAAATGACAAATGGCTTTTTTGTAGTAATATATTTGATAAATATTTCGTTTAGTTTTTTACATTCCTCTTCAAGAACTCCCGTATGGACCTCTATGCCACTTTCACGAAGTATTGAAACGCCTCTTCCTGCGACAACAGGATTGGGATCGATCATCCCTATGACAACTTTTGAGATGCCCTTTTCAATAATTGCGTTTGCACATGGTGGTGTTTTTCCAAAATGTGAACACGGCTCAAGCGTAACGTACATCGTCGCACCACGGACATCATCTGTGACATTCTTAAATGCGTTGATTTCAGCATGTGGACCACCATAGAACTCATGATAACCTTCACCAATAATCATGCCGTCCTTTACGATCACTGCTCCAACCAATGGATTTGGACTTGTAAAACCAGATCCTTTCTCAGCAAGCTCCAGTGCACGTTTCATATACTTACTTTCCATACGCCCCTCCTTCCGGGCAAATAAAAAACCCTGAACATAAGTTCAGGGCAATTGGCTTCGTAAGGTCCACCTGTCGCCAAAGCGAAGGGTACACCAAAAAAATCATCTTCTTTCATCCAGACTATACTGTCGGCCTCGGAGTTACACCGAATCAACCTTACGGTTCGCGGGCTATACCGCCGGTAGGGAATCACACCCTGCCCTGAAGATTATTAAGTTTTGTTTTCTTCGACTCAAATATAACAAATATCAATTTTGTTGTCAACCTAAAAAAAGGGGAGGGGTCCCCTTTTATAATCAATCTTAGTGTTCACCGCATGAATCACTATGTTCGTGATGATTGCAAACCGAACCTGTTGATTCAAGTTCACCTCTCAAATATTTTTCAACAGCGTCTTTTGCCTCACCTTGCGTGCCTATGATGACTTCGATGCCTTTTTCATTGAAAATACTGATGGCTCCACCACCCATACCTCCAGAAACAATCACTTTAACTCCCAGTTCGTCTAGGAATACGGGTAAAAATCCAGGTCTGTGTCCAGGGTTTTCCACATTTTCATGATTTATGATCTTACCACCATCCACTGTATAGACGTTGAACGACTCACAATGTCCAAAATGACCTGCAACTTGATCCATTTCACTTGCAACTGCTATTTTCATATCTTTCCCTCCAAATTCTCTAAAATCTCAGCAATAGGTTCCATCCAATCGCCTTCGAATTGCTCTATCATTCCTCGATCACACGCAGCCGCAAATCTCGGATCAATCGGTAATTTACCTAGTACTTTTACACCTAATTTATGAGCGACTTCCTCGATGTGACTTTCACCAAAAATCTGATGTCTCTTGTTGCAATCGCCACATTCAAAATACGACATATTCTCTACGATGCCTATGACCGGAACGTTCATCATCTCAGCCATTTTAACAGCCTTAGAAACAATCATTGAAACCAGTTCCTGAGGAGAAGTCACAACAATTATGCCATCCACTCTGAGAGATTGAAATACTGTCAGCGACACGTCACCCGTGCCAGGTGGCATATCAATGAACATATAATCCACGTTGCCCCAGATTACATCTGTCCAGAATTGTTTTACTGCACCGGCAATCATTGGCCCTCTCCAGACTACAGGATCTGTATCATTGGCGAGCAAGAGATTGATCGACATGATACTGGTTCCCATATAACTCTTTACAGGGAAAATGCCCAGTTCGTTTGCGTCCGCTTTTGTCCTTATTCCAAATGACTTTGGAATGGAAGGTCCTGTGACATCCGCATCAAGTATTGCTGTCGCATGTCCTCTTCTATTCATGGTGACCGCCATCAGTGAAGTGACGAGTGATTTTCCAACCCCACCTTTGCCACTGACAATTCCGATCACTTTTTTTACATTGCTGAGCTCATGTGTCTTTTCAGTAAAATCAATCTGTTTGACTTTACGATCACCACAGTCCTCCGCACAAGAACTACAATTCAAGTTACAACGTTCACTCATTTCATTACGCTCCTGACATTATGATATATTTCTTTAATCGCTTCTCCCGATGGACATTCCAATTCAACAATAGTATGGCCATCGTTGATGGCTTTTACCGCCAAAATATCATATGGAATTCTTCCAACAAAATGAAGATCGTTTTTTTCACAATAAGCTTCTATGATTTCGGTATTATAAATATTGACATCATATTTATTGATGCATACTGCGATTTTTACACCAAATCTTCTCGATGTGTTCACAATTCGATCCATGTCGCTGATTCCCGACAATGTCGGTTCAGCCACGACAAGGACCGTATCCACGCCACTGATCGAAGATATTACCGGACAACCGATCCCTGGAGACCCATCGATTATAGCGAAATCGACTTTTTCACTGTAGGGTTTCAACTGTTTCTTGACTTCAGTGACAAGTAGGCCTGAATTGCCTTGTCCCATTTCAAGTTTTGCTGTCGAAAAAACTGCGTCATTCTCAAACAAACTGATTCTACCGGCAATGTTTGAGACCATTTCCACAGCATCAACAGGACATACGAACTCACATACTCCGCAACCTTCACAAGCGTATAAATCCACTTCGTATCCATTATCAGAATTTATGGCATCGAATCTACAATTGATTTGACATGCGCCACACCCTATACATTTGTCCTTATGAATCAATGCCTTCTTCATGCCATAATACGGCACATCGCTCACCAGGGTTTTATGTTCTGTAACCAAGTGTAAATTAGGCGCATCGACGTCACAGTCAGCATATGCTTTAGCATTTGATAACTTGATGAAGGCACTCGCTACTGTTGTCTTTCCGGTTCCACCCTTGCCACTTAACACCAACAACTGTTTCATTTGGATCCCTCCATTTCTACCGTCTTCAGGAGTTCCCCAAATAATTTCGCATAATCTTCATTCACTCTCACAGCAATTTCACCATTCGAATTCAGTCTTCCCAGAGTCTCATCGAAAGGAATTTTTGAAAGGATCTTGATTTTGTGATCGGTACAGTAATTTTCGGATGGATTATCACCTTCTGTACATTTGTTGAGTACTACGCCAAATCTTTTACCAAATAACCTCACGAGCTCATGGACCATCTCTAAATTATGTACTCCAAAAGTTGTGGGTTCTGCCACCAAAATGCAATAATCAACATCTTTGATAGTCTCCATGACAGTACATGCACTTCCAGGTGGACCGTCGATTATGGTCAGTTCCTCCCGATTACCAGACATCTCTAGTAAAGTTTTGATGACCGGTACACCAGTAGATTCTCCGATGTTCAGGCTTCCTGATTTCATTTCGACACTTTCCGAAAATCCAATCTGTATCTTTCCAATCGACTTATCTTTTTCGAGTAAAGCTTGTTCTGGACATACCAATAAACAGCCTCCGCACGAATGACAAATATCCTCAAATACCATCAAGCGATTATGAATGTAAGCCAGTGCATTGAAATTGCAAAATTCAACACACTTTCTGCATCCATTACACTTTAAATCATCGACATAAGGTATTTTTACTGTTACTTCAGATTCAGTCTGTTGATCAGGTTTAAAAAACAAGTGCCCATTGGGCGCCTCCACATCACAATCCAAGTAAATGGACTTTACAGCTGCTGCAGCAAGATTCACGGCAACCAGCGTTTTTCCGGTTCCCCCTTTGCCACTTAAAACCGCAATTTTCATTTATTTGCCTCCGTGATTATGGAAGCCTTCATGGATGTCCTTCAATGTTTGAAGCATATTATTTTTATAGGCATCAATGTTTTTAGAAATTGAATCGCCTTCAGTCTGAAAAAAAATGATTCCAGCAGACTTCATGACATCCGCTGAATTTTGACCGCAACGCGGTGTCAGTAATGCATCAACATGCTGATCAACCACTATTTGAGCCGCTTTCACCCCTGCCCCTCCTGGACTGTCAGCAGCTGTGTTTTCAATAAAAGCCACTTGATCTCCATCAGTGTCATAAACCATGAAATATGGAGCTCTTCCAAACGACGGACAAACTTTACCACTTATATTTGTATCTTCTACGGGCATTGCAATTTTCATTATTACTCCTCCTGTTGATCGAGGTTTGAATGGTGGGCATTTTGAAACCTTCTCCTCCTGCATCTGCCACAGCCAGAATTACATGTGTTCACGTCACATAGTTCATAATCGCCACCTTCAATTTTCAAAATCTTTCCGGTGACCAATGCTTCAGCAACTTTCTTCCGCGCATCGGTATAAATTCTTTGAACGGTTGTCCTAGCAACATTCATACGTTCAGCACATTCCTCCTGAACCATGCCTTCGTGATCCATCAAACGAATGGATTCAAACTCTTCCACGGTCATTACGATAGCGTCTTCCATATTGATCGGACGCCCCAATGCCCCAAACAAATTGTTGTCGGGCAATTCACAAACTCTTCTAAATTTTCTTGGCCTAGGCATACTCCACCTCTTTCAATACCTACTATAAGTTTTGGACATATGTCTTGTATAAGTTAATTATACTCTGTTAAAAACATATGTCAACAACAACGTGAATGATAATGATTTTCATTTAGTAACATGAGTTACCGTTTAATTGTACTAATTTAGGATATGATATACATATTATAACAAAAGTAACCTAGGAGGCTATGATGAATATTAGGAATAACACTGATAAAGTTGAGAAAATGAATGCTTCACTGAGTTTGGACCAAGAACGTCTTGGACGCATCATCGAACTGAAGGCATCTTTCATGAAAGGTGAGATCAGCGCTGAGGACGCACGCGAAAAAGCAGCAGATTTTGGCCACATCACACCAGAGGAATTTGCTTTTGCTGAACAAAATTTGATCCTGCATGGTGTTGATGATGCCATGCTTGAAGAAAAGCTCGAAGATTTGATCGACGTGTTCAAAGATGTCCTGGACAACAGTTTTCCTGATCTGCCCGAAGGACATCCTATTCATACTTATCTGGAAGAAAACAAGAAAATTCGAGAACTGACATACACAATGGAAGACATGCTCACCGGGAAATTCATACTCAATCCTTGGCTTGAAGTCTATGAAAAATTACTCACCATTGAAACGCACTATGACCGTAAGCAAAATCAAATTTTTCCTTACCTGGAGCGCAAGGGATTTGACAAACCGACTTCCGTCATGTGGACACTGGACAATCAGATCAAAAAAACGATTAAGAATCATTATGCGAGTTTAAAATCGGATACGATTTTCGAGGAAACCAACTCAATTCAGTTTCTCAGAGCACAACTCGATCTCATACGAGACCTTAGAGACATGATTTTCAAAGAAGAACAGATTTTATACCCAACCGCACTGGAAATGCTCACTGAAGACGAGTTCATCACCATCAGAAAAGGAGACGACGAAATCGGATATTGCCTCATCGATCCTCCTAAATCGTGGGGAATGCATGCTGATCAGAAACTTCCGGAATCACCTTTAGCTGAATCAGGTCTCATCAATCTAGGACAAGGTCTTCTTACGGTGGAACAAATCAACTTGATCTTCAAACACCTGCCAGTTGATGTCTCTTTTGTGGACGAAAATGAAATTGTACGTTTCTACAATGACATACCTCACAGAATCTTTCCAAGAAGCCCTGGAGTAATCGGCAGGGAAGTTCAAAACTGCCATCCACGCGAAAGTGTCGGCACTGTTATGCGCATCGTAGAAGCTTTTAAATCCGGCAAAAAAGACACAGCTGAATTTTGGCTCGAAATCGCAGGAAAATTCCTGCATATCCAATACTTTGCAGTTAAAAACGAGAAAGGTGAGTTCAAAGGCATTCTCGAGATGATGCAAGATGCCACTCACGTCAGAAGTCTTGAAGGTTCAAACAGACTACTCAACTGGGATGACGAGGCTGCCGAAGAACAACAAACACCCTCAACCTCTGAAGATCCAACACTGGATTACACCAGACAAGTTGGCGACATGAAGCTCTCCGGAGACACAAAACTACAAGATATTCTGGATGTTTATCCATCTATCAAACCATTTTTGATCAATTTCAATCCAAAATTCAAGAACCTCAAAAATGACATGCTCTTCAAAATGATGTCGAAAATCGCGGATCTGAACGGCATATCCAAGAGAGGCCAAGTCTCACTGAAATCCTTGATTGACGGGATTGCTGATGAGATAGAAAGAGGCAGGGAGAGCAGGTCCTAATTGGGGACAGGTGCAAACCGGTACCTGGGGGTGCAAAAAGCGCACCCCAGTGGTTTTTGGCTACGCCAAGTAGTTTTGCACTGGGTAACGTGCAGTTGTTTTTGGCTAGCGCCAAGTAGTTAGGAAAAAATTAAGGGGCCAATGCAATAATGATGCATTGACCCTTTTTAGTTCAACAGATTAAGTTTTATGTTCTTGATTTTTTTTGATTTTCCTAACCACTTGGCGCAGCCAAAAACCAACTGAGCGCACGGAGTAGCTCAACACAAACTGCACGTTCCCCAGTGCAACACAGACTAAGCGCGCTTCACAGCGCTTACGGCACCAATCGCTGCCCATCTCTAGGAAAAAGTGTGGTTCTTCGAATGTTTTTATACCCAAGCAACTGTGCTGTCAATCTTTCCAGTCCGATGGCCAGACCACCATGTGGTGGCGCACCGTATTTGAAAGCTTCCAAATAAGACTCATAAGCTTCAGGATCAAGACCTTTTCTAACCATACTCTCCTTCAATTGATTGAGTTTATGAATTCTCAGGCCACCAGTAGTAATTTCCAGACCTCTGAACAATAAGTCGAATCCTTTGGTTTCAAGGTCACCACTCGGCATGGTATACATAGGCCTTTTATACTGCGGATAATGTGTCAGGAATAGAAATTCTGAACCTGTAAGTTCATAGACGTGTTTTGCAATCAAACGTTCACCATCCGGGTCTAAATCTCCTTCTAGATCATCCTTTCCATAAAGGGATTTAAGGATGTCAATCGCCTCTGAAAGTTTCATTCTAGGAATCTCATTTGGCACAATTGGAAGTTCTACACCTAAAAGTTCAAGTTCACCCGAACATTTCAGAGATACTTTCTCAATCATAGACCTCAGAAGGTCTGTTTCAAGTGTCATCAATTCGGATTCATCCTCTATAAATGCCATTTCAAGGTCCATACTCACATATTCATTCAAATGTCTGCTGGTGCTATGCGGCTCAGCCCTAAATACAGGTCCTATTTCAAAAACTCTCTCTGCACCGGAAATAACCATCATCTGCTTATAAAATTGTGGACTTTGTGCCAAGTATGCCTTTTCTCCAAAATAGTCCAGTGAGAAGACATTGGCACCGCCCTCAGCACCCTCCTTCACAATCTTTGGAGTATGGATTTCCAGAAAATCATTTCTCCTTAAAAATGAACCAAAGCCTTCAGATAATGTCCCTTCAATCTTAAAAACAGCCTGTTCTTTGCGGTTTCTCAGACTAAGCACACGATGGTTAAGCAGGGTATCCAATTGGACATCAAGCGAATCTCCATTGACCATGAATGGCAGTTCAGGTTGTGATTCATTTAGAATCTCAATTTCTTCAACCGTTATCTCAAATGAATTGAGCTTATTGTTTCCTGAGACACACATACCGTGTAAACGAACGACTGATTCTAGATGAAGCGGTTGTGTTTCATACTCTAAAGGTGTCATCACACATTGAACGAGCCCAGTTCGATCTCTGATCACTACAAAAACAACCTGCTTTAACACCCTCACTCTGTGAACCCATCCTGAAATGCATACAACATTCCCAATTTCATTTTGAAGCGATTTGATCATAGTTCTTACCATAGTATTTTCCTCCTCTTCTTTCTCTGAGGGGACAAAAAACCCCTCAGACGCAATTGTCCAAGGGGCGTAATCATTTCTCACGCGGTGCCACCCTAATTCAACTTCAAAACCAACTCTATCTCCGCAAAATAAAAAAACTCCACTCCATCAAGGAGCGAAGATTAATCCGCGGTACCATCCTAGTTGACTTAAAAGTCCTCTTTGATCCCGATAACGGAGGAGACCCGATTCATTCTACTCATTTCAAACGAATACCTCATGGATGTCCTTCAAATGTCTTCTCGCATGAGGCTCACACCATTCCCTCACTCGCTTGGCAAATACGACACTTTACTCTTCCAATCATCGGCTGATTTATGATATTTTAGCACTCTTGTTTGTTTGTGTCAAGAGCGCTCGTGCGAGCGCGGTAGTATTGTGTTCTGACGAGCACAGTGGTTTTGTGTTCTGACGAGCACAGTGGTTTTGTGCTCTGACGAGCACAGTGGTTTTGCGCTCATTCGAGCGCAGTAGTTAGTGGTTGCGAAGAGATTAAAGGGTTGATGCAAAATGCACATCAATCCTTTGAAGTTCAAAAGATATCGTCTTATGATCTTGATTTTCCTAACTACTTGGCGCTAGCCAAACACTATTGCACGTTCCCCAGTGCACAACCACTGGGTGCACCCCCAGGTACCATTTTGCACCTGTCCCCAATCAGTACCTGGTCCACAACAAAGTCCCAATATCAAAATGAAGCATGTGGTGAATCTCATCCAAACTCGTTTTTGGGTCCATCCATGTCTCAAACGTCTGATCAGGCAACATGAGAGGCATTCTATCATGCAGAGGTTTCATGCTCTCATTTGACTCACGAGTCAGAATTGAAAATTGCCAAGCAGATATACCATTCTCATCAGTGTGCTTTTTGTAAATACCTGCAAAGGACATTGGCATCTTATTTTCAAGTTTCACAGTATAAGGCAGTTTATCCTTCCACTCCAAAAAAGCTGTTGCAGGAATAATACATCGCCGGTTTTCAACAGACGGTTTGAAACTTTTTTTCTCAAAAATGGTTTCCACGCGGCTGTTGATGATCAGTTTTTTAACTCCTGGTATGACAAATCCCCAGTTCATTGTGCCAATCCGGTTCTCTTCATCGTGACGAATGATCACAGGTGTGGACTGTGATGGGAATACAGTCTTGTGTTCAATTGAAAAATCAGCAGCATTTGCAATGTTATAGTAACGCATCAAATCGTCAATTTCCGTCTCTAGCAAAAAACGTCCACACATACGGCATCTCCTTATTTGTTCACTTTTTTAAACCCTTCATAATAGACTGCCAAATTTTCAGGTAGAACATATAGCGGTTTTTCGAAATCCTCACTTTTACAAAATATCATTTCAATCATTCGCTCAACAACGAGCGCAAGTGGTGGTTCGCTATATTCCTGATCCTTATAAATCCAAACTCTACAGTCCACTGCTTCACCGCTCAAATCACTGCATGAGCTGCATGAGTTTTCTTTGACTTCCATCGCAAGTTCCCTTCCATCCACTCTGATAGTCGGAGAACTTATGAATTCATGCTTGATGGCCAACTCCTCATTGATGACATTGATCTTACTCAGCATCAACTCTATATCCACAACTGACAAAATGGGCTCTAACAGTTCTATAGCCTTTAATAAAACCTGTTCAGTCCCTTGACATCGTTCACATACACTGAGGTCCAGATACAAGTAATCCACATTGACTTGTCGTTTCACTTTGAAAACATCGGAAAAAAATTGACTCATTTCCATAAAAACCTCCAAAATTTGACTAAATAGGTTTTGTACAATCTTTCTTGGGTATATTCACTATGCTATCATTTTATCATATTAAATAAAGCAAAAGGGGCACATTATGAACAATTCGAACGAACATTTAAAACGAAAATTTCACGAGGCACTGAGGGATCTCAACAAACCACTGGCGATCAGTATCATAAAAGAGTCGCTTGAAAATGGAAACATCACGATCATTGACCTTTACACTGAAATTTTGGGACCAAGCCTTGGAGCAATCTCAAGCAACGAATTCAATCAGGAAATCAGCATTTGGGAGGAACACATACAAAGTGGTATAGTACGAACCGCTCTTGAAATCAGTTATCCGTATGTGATTTCCAAAAAGACTCAATCCACAGGAATTGCCTCTAAAGCGATAGTATTTTGTCTTGAAGAGGAATACCATGAACTCGGTGCGCGCATGACCAGTGATTTTTTGACATTACTTGGATTTGAGACTCATTTTATTGGAGCAAACACCCCTAAAAAAGAAGCACTGGATGCCATAGAGAAACTTGATCCGAGTTTGGTTTGCATCAGTGTGACCAACTACTTCCATTTGACCAGACTCAAAGACCTGATCGCTCTTATCAGATCGAATTTCAAAAACGACCAAACCAAGATAGTGGTTGGAGGCTACGCAATTGACAATACACCTCATGCAAAAGATGAGATTGATACCGATTTCTTTGCACTTAGCTTTGAGGATCTTAAAAAAATCAAGGAGGCGCTGTTATGAGACTGGCATTTAGAATCGCACTTCGCTTTCTGACCTCAAGCAAAGGACAAACTGCGCTGATTGCTGTAGGGATTGCGGTCGGCATTTCAGTTCAAATATTTATAGGCTCACTGATAGAAGGCTTGCAAATCAGCTTACTTGATGCAACCATAGGCAGCGCATCACATATAACAGTGAATCCAAGTGAAAAAAATACACCTATAGATGATTCGGGTGATATCGAAACCTGGCTATCAACGAATTATTCGGAAATCACTGCTATTTCACCCACCCTTTCAAAAGGGGCATTTCTGAAGATTGATGATGTCACTGAACAGATCGTTTTCAGGGGATTCGATCCTGAAAAGGCCAATACCATTTATAAATTTGACGAAGCGATGATTGAAGGCTCATTCAATTTGACTGGCAACGAAGTCGTCGTTGGAAAGGATTTAGCACTGGAGAACGACCTCAAAATTGGTGACGACTATGACATAATCACTCCTGAGGGAAGCGTTTCCACAGTGAGAATTGTAGGTTACTTCGATCTCAAAGTAGCTGCCATCAACAAATCATGGATGATAGGTACCATTGACGAAGCACGCACTATTTTCGGCTACGAGGATCATCAAATCACTGCTCTTGAGATGCAAATCGAAACACCATTCGATGCGGACTTGCTCAGTGAAATCATGATTTCAGATTCAGTAAGAAATGACATTGGTTTTGACAACTGGAAGGCCCAAAACGAACAACTCTTAAGTGGCCTTAACGGACAGAGCACTTCCAGCCTTATGATTCAAGTGTTCGTAGTCATATCTGTCGTTCTTGGAATCGCAAGCGTACTCGCCATCACAGTCCTGCAGAAATCGAGACAGCTTGGTATACTCAAAGCCATGGGAATTAATGATAGGACATCCAGTTTGGTATTTTTGTTCCAAGGTTTTATACTAGGTATTCTAGGTGGTATACTTGGAATTATTTTCGGACTCGGGTTACTGCTCTCATTCAGCAAATTTGCGCTCAATGCCGATGGCACACCGGTTGTTCCAATATTCATCAACTATAGTTTCATCGGACTGTCAGGACTCATAGCAGTAACTGCTTCAACTCTGGCTTCCATCATACCGGCTCTTAAATCAAAAAAACTTTCTCCAATCGAGGTGATCAAAAATGGATAATGTCATCAAACTCAGTAATGTCAATAAAATATATGGCACCACCATCAAAACCCAAGTCCTTTTTGACGTGGACCTCGCTGTTCAGCAAGGCTCATTCAACGGCATCATCGGAGCATCAGGAAGCGGTAAAAGTACTCTGCTCAACATTGTAGGCACGCTGGATAAACCTACATCCGGAGAGGTCTTCATTGGTGGTCAGCGCACAGATCAGATGAATAAAAACGAACTCGCAAGACTCCGTAACGAAACCATCGGATTCATATTTCAGTTCCACTATCTTCTTCCAGAATTCACTGCATTTGAGAATGTTTTGATGCCCTATTACATCAAGAACAAGAAAATAGATCGAAAACTCGAAGCTCGCGCCCACGAGCTCATGGATCTCGTTGGGCTCAGCAAAGTCAAAAACAATCTTGCCGGAAACATGTCCGGTGGTCAGCAACAAAGGACAGCCATAGCCAGATCTCTCATCAATAATCCAAAGATCATCTTGGCAGATGAACCCACCGGCAACCTGGATTCTGAAACCACAGAAATCATTTATGAGCTCCTCAGGGACATCAACAAAGATTTTGGTACAACTTTTGTCGTCATCACACATGATAGACGGATTGCAGAAAAAACAGATCGCATCATTGAAATCAAAGATGGAAAAATCTATACAGATTTCGCAAGGTTCTAGCCCGTCAATACTTTTTGCTTGACACCAATCAAATCATTTGGTAATCTTATTACGGGTAAAATTTCTTAGAAACGGGGATGAGAGGATGAGCATTATTTCTTGCTGACATTTAATTTAAATGGAGTTATGACTACGGTTGATTGACCTATTTTTGTCATGCTCATGCGAGAAAGTTGCTGAAACACTCATTCATAAGGCTTATTACCTGTGTACATTTTATGGCACGGCCTATTTTTGATAGTTAAGACTCAGGAAATCAACTTTCCGGGGTCTTTTTTTTACGATTAGGAGGTGGTGCTATGTCACTGATCAACATAGCCAATTTAACATTTGCATATGATGGCAATTACGACACTATTTTTGACAATGTCAGTTTCCAAATGGATACTGATTGGAAACTGGGTTTTACAGGCCGCAATGGCAGGGGTAAAACCACATTTATGAAACTGATGATGGGTGATTACGAATATAGGGGATCCATTCAAGCTTCTGTAAAATTTGATTACTTTCCTTTTGAGATTAAAAGTCCAAACGCCCCTACCATCACCATCATTGAAAGCATAAATCCAAGTGCCCTGCACTGGGAAATCTGTCGTGAACTCTCACTTCTTAAGTTAGAAGAAGAGATTCTAGATCGTCCATTTGATACACTCAGCCAAGGTGAACAGACCAAGGTCATGCTCGCTATTCTATTTACAAAGGATAATCATTTTTTACTGATTGATGAGCCCACAACGCATTTAGACGAGATTGGACGTAAGAATGTGAGCGACTACTTGAACAACAAAAAAGGATTTATAGTGATCTCTCACGACAGAAAATTCCTGGATGGATGTATCGACCATATCTTATCCATCAATAAAACGAAAATTGAAATCCAAAAGGGGAACTTTTCTTCATGGCAAAAGAACAAGACCAATCAAGATCAGTTCGAAATTGAAGAAAACCAGAAACTTCAGAAAGACGTCGAGCGTCTGCAAAAGGCCATCATGCGAACTGAAGGGTGGTCACATGATGTTGAAAAGACTAAATATGGCACAAGAGGAGTCGACAAAGGCTATATCGGTCATAAATCGGCTAAGCTCATGAAACGCTCAAAAGCAATCGCCAAACGGAGAGAAAACACAATACTTGAAAAATCCAAGCTCCTAAAGGATTTGGAAACTGCCGATCCCATTGCACTTTTTCATATCGATCACTACCAGGAAAACTTGATAGAAGTCTCTGATCTGGTGATAGGCTATGATGATTCCAATGTTATAGAGCACTTTTCCATGGATTTCAAGAAAGGCGAACGCATTGTTCTTAAAGGAAAAAATGGATCTGGAAAGTCTACACTTTTAAAAGCGCTGATTGGGCAAACGGCACCAAAATCAGGAACAATAAGGCATGCATCCGGACTGGTCATTTCCTATGTTCCACAGGACACTTCCCATTTGATGGGTGATTTTCAAAACTATGCACTCGAACAAAGCATCGATCCCGCTCTCTTCAAATCCATACTGAGTAAGCTTGATTTTACCGAAATCCAATTTGATCAAAAAATGGAAAACCTTAGTGCGGGGCAAAAGAAAAAAGTGCTCCTTGCAAAAAGTATTTGCGAAAGAGCACATCTATATATTTGGGATGAACCGCTAAATTACGTTGACGTTCTCTCAAGACTTCAACTGGAAGACATGATTTTAAAATACGCTCCTAGTATGATTCTTGTTGAGCATGACGTTTCTTTTATTGAAACCATTGGAACCACATTTGTGACATTATAGTTTTTCAGCAAGTTTCACACCGTATGCTCTGCATAAATCAAGTGCTTCCTCATCTGGCTTCCAAAGAACTCCGAGTCCTTCTTCCAGTATTTCAAAGCCACAAGCTTCAAGTTCTTTGGTCATCATTTTAGGAGATTCACCACTCCATCCATAGCTGCCGAATCCGGCGGCTTTTTTATTTTTAAACTTGAGACCTTTCATCATTTCGATTGTGGCTGCCATTCCAGACAAAATACCTTTGTTGATGGTTGAAGATCCTGCAACGACGAGTTTGGCTTTAAAGACTTCTGAAATCACGTCATTCTTATCTGCTTTACCGACGTTGAAAAGCTTGATGTTCAGCGTTGGATCCACAGATTTTATTCCCTCTGCAATTGCTTCAGCCATCTTTTTGGTCGCATCCCACATAGTGTCATAAATCAGAGTGACTTGATGTTCCTGATAGTTGTCTGCCCATTTCAAATATTGCTCTACGATTTGGGTCGGATTGTCTCTCCACATGATACCGTGTGATGGACAAACCATTTTTACAGGTACACCAAAGCCCAAAACTTCATGGATTTTCTTAACAACAAGAGGACTGAACGGTGTCAAAATATTGGCATAATACTTGATGGCTTCCTGATAGAGTTCTGCTTGGTCCACCAGATCATTGTACATAAACTCAGAAGCATAATGTTGACCAAAGGCGTCATTACTGAAAAGAATCTCATCTTTTGTGTAATATTCGAACATACTGTCAGGCCAGTGAAGCATTGGAGCTTCAATGAAAATAAGCTTGCCTTCACCTAAATCAAGGGTGTCACCAGTTTTTACAGGAATAAAGTTCCAGTCTTCATGATAGTGCCCTTTAAGTGATTTGATACCATTTGCTGTACAATATATTGGAGTTCCAGGAATTTCTTTCATAAGTTCAGGCAATCCGCCACTATGGTCCACTTCGGCATGATTGGCTATAATGTAATCGATTTTCTTGAGATCAATAACTTTTTTGAGATTACTTACAAATTCCTCATCGAAGGGTTGCCATACGGTATCGATCAAGACAGTCTTCTCATCTTCAATCAGATATGAATTGTAAGACGATCCTCTGTGTGTGGAATACTCTTCACCATGAAATTTTTTGAGATCCCAGTCAATTTTTCCTACCCATTTGATTCTCTCATTGATTTTAAACATCCTAATACCCCTTTCTACGCAAATCTTTTAAATAATACATTGTTTTCGGTATGTACGTGCATGTACATGTCCGCCACTAACACCTTTAATTTCTCGTAGACCACTTGATAGGTCGTGCAAGCATCTTCAGGTAATTTGAAATGATCTGTCAAATCTGTGAGTTGATGAAGTGCATCTCCCGCTCCGTCATGTTCTGCTTCAAGTTCTTCGATGAGAGCTTTGCAGTCCGCATCATTTGCTCTGAGTTTTGGGAAAAGCATTCTTTCCTCTTTGACGAGATGTCCTTCGAGTTCTGTCTTCAAACCACCAAATACTTTGTGTATTTCGAAAAGCTCCGGAT
>Ga0255398_1003_pt1 | contig 26030 bp, 17 predicted proteins | sample ANMaggSeSYBR01K3_FD_182119 | JGI IMG/M metagenome (GOLD analysis project Ga0255398, IMG submission 182119) | Sediment cell enrichment communities from methane seep in Santa Monica Basin, California, United Staets - ANME aggregate JGI... | ecosystem: Environmental > Aquatic > Marine > Cold seeps >...
TTTTAAGCTTCAATTTGTGTTTCCTATAGCTCTCTTCAAACATTTGACCAGGTAGAATAACTGCCAGATATTGATTGGAAGTTATTACATTTATAAATACTGATGTCGCTACAACTGTTGCAGTCATATTTCCTACTGACTTAAGCAAACCTGACATTTTCAAAACGATACTATGCAGCATACCAGTAGCGTTCATAATACCACCAAGAGCTAAAGACACAAAGGCCAGAATGACCACACTGTACATGCTCACAATGCCACCTCTGGAGAACAACATATCCAGTTCCGAATTTTGTGTGTTCATCTCTACACCAGTATTGATAACGTCGGAAAGTTCACCTAAACTACCACCTTGTAGTAAAATAAAGGCCGCTCCCCCCAGGATCACACCTGCAATCAGGCTTGGAATTGCCGGGATTTTCTTTACGATCATAAGAATTACTGTCAATGGGGGTATGAACAACCATGGAGTAATGTTAAAATGCTGCTGAATATATTCTAAATAGATGGATACCTCTGAAGCACTAGAATTTCCTGAAACACTAAACCCAATGATTGAAAACGCTATCAGAGATATTACAAAGCTTGGCAAAGTCGTATACAGCATATTCTTTATATGATCAAACAAATTAACACCAAGTACCGACGGGGTCAAATTTGTCGAATCAGACATAGGGGACATTTTGTCTCCAAAAAACGAACCTGATACAACTGCTCCCGCTGTCATAGCTGGTGGTATTCCAAACGCTTCTCCAATACCGATTGCAGCTACACCAATTGTACCCAAAGTGGCCCAGGAACTACCGGTAATCAAAGCCATCGCACTGGAAAGCAACAAAATCAGTGGCAAGAACCATCGAGCCACTAAAATTTTAAGACCAAAATACATTATTGCTGGAACAATACCACTGGCAATCCAGACCCCAACCAACATTCCAATTATAAGTAGGATCAACAAAGATGGAATTGTTCTAGCAATTGCGTTTTTAAACCCGTCTCTGATTGTGATCCATGAAAACCCGTAAAGATAGGCACATAATCCTGCTGTTGCTCCGCCAATAAACAGTGAAAAATGAGGTTCGGCTTCTAGTACGAAAACTGAATACCCAAGAAAAATGGTTGTAACTATTATTGGAATAAGCGCTAACCATATTGGTGGTGTTGATAAATTTTCTTTTTTTATAGAAATATTTTTTCTCATATTGTTTAATCCTTATCTTGTTTCGATAGAGATTGCATTTCAGAAAGTTAGTGACGTCCAAAACTGAATAAGATATTGTTTATTAACTCGTTATTTCATTTTAACACACCAAAATGAAATAAAAACAGGGAACTTAGAATCTTATTTCAACACTAAGTTTCTTGTAAAAAATAAATGCGGCTATTTCAATAATAGCCGCATTAGTTCTAAAATATTCATTTTAACAGTATTTTTTTTATTCCCACTCAATAGTCGACGGCGGCTTACTCGTCACATCATACAGGATCCTATTGACTCCAGGCACTTCATTGACAATTCTAGAGGAAATCTTATCGAGTACTTCATAAGGGATTCTCGCCCAGTCGCTGGTCATGCCGTCGATGGAAGTGACTGCTCTGATGCCGATTGCATGAGAGTAAGTTCTTTCATCACCCATGACTCCAACGGATTTGATGTTTGGTAAGACGGTGAAGTATTGCCATACATCGCGGTCAAGACCGGCTTTTGAAATTTCTTCTCTAAGGATTGCATCCGACTCACGAACGAGGTGCAGTGCATCTTCAGTGATTTCTCCAATAATTCTGATGGCAAGTCCAGGACCCGGGAACGGCTGTCTCCAGACGATATGTCCAGGTACGCCAATTTCCTCGCCTACTCTTCTCACTTCGTCTTTGAAAAGGTCTCTGAGTGGCTCAATGAGTGAAAACTGCATATCTTCAGGAAGACCGCCGACATTGTGGTGGCTCTTGATGACTTCAGCAGTGTCCGTACCACTTTCGATAACGTCAGGGTAAACGGTGCCTTGTACCAGGTAATCGATGCCTTCGAGTTTGTTTGCCTCTTCTTCAAAGACACGGATGAATTCCTCACCTATGATTTTACGTTTTGTCTCCGGATCGGAAACGCCACGGAGTCTGTTCATGAATCTTTCTTTGGCATCCACACGGATAAAGTTCATGTGGAACTCATCAGCGAAAACCTTCTCGACTTCATCGCCTTCATTCTTTCTTAAAAGACCATGGTCAACGAAGATACAGGTGAGTTGATTGCCGATCGCCTTATAGACCATTGTTGCTGCGACAGATGAATCGACTCCACCTGAAAGGCCGCAAAGGACGTTCTTATCGCCGACTTGTTCAGCGATCTTAGCGATCATTTGGGTTGCGAAATCACCCATGTTCCAGTCACCAGAACAGCCACACACTTCGTAAAGGAAGTTGTTGATGAGTTGTCTGCCAAACGGCGTATGCTCAACTTCTGCGTGGAACTGAACCGCATATAGCCTTTTTTCCACATTTTGCATCGCCGCAACAGGACAGTTGTCCGTGGTCGATACGATATCAAAACCAGATGGTACTTGAGAAACGTAGTCAAAGTGACTCATCCAGCATTGTGCGCCATCTTCGACACCTTTGAAGAGATTGGAGTTGCCTTTGTGTGAAAGTTTAATTTTGCCGTACTCCTGTTGAGTGGCCTTTTCCACTTTTCCACCGAGCATATGCGCCATCAATTGCATGCCGTAACATATGCCGAGCACTGGAATTCCAAGCTCGAAGATTTCTTTGTCAAGAGTCGGTGCCCCCTCTAAATAAACAGAGTTTGGACCTCCTGTAAAAATGATGCCATGAGGCTTCTTTTCCTTGATTTTTTCAAGGGCGCCTCGCCATGAAACCACTTCACTGTATACGCCAGCTTCTCTGACACGTCTTGCTATCAATTGATTGTATTGACCTCCAAAGTCTACAATCATAATCAATTCATTGTTCATTTCTTCCTCCGGTTATCTATCGTTTAGTTTCTTTCCCCACTTGAAATGCTGTAGTTTGGTGGCTCTTTGGTGATTGAGATGTCATGAGGATGAGACTCTCTTAATCCTGCATTGGTGATGCGTATGAATTTTCCGTTTTCCTTGAGCGATTCAATGGTTGCAGTACCGCAATATCCCATACCCGCTCTCAGTCCACCGATCAATTGATAGATAATATCTTTCAGGTAGCCTCTGTAAGGCACTCTGCCTTCGACACCTTCAGGAACGAATTTCTTGGTTTCATTTTGGAAGTAACGGTCTTTTGATCCCGCTTCCATGGCACCTGTGGAACCCATGCCTCTGTACATCTTAAAGCTTCTGCCTTGATACATGACGATTTCGCCGGGACTTTCTTCAGTACCTGCGAAAAGTGATCCCAGCATGACCACATCAGCTCCTGCCGCTATGGCTTTTGGTAAATCTCCAGAGAACTTGATGCCGCCATCTGCTATGATGGAAATACCATGTGCTTTAGCTGCCTCTGCACAGTCGAAGATTGCAGTGATTTGTGGGACTCCGATGCCTGCGACAACACGAGTGGTACAGATGGAACCTGGGCCGATACCCACTTTGACACAATCAGCTCCAGCTTTGATCAAATCTTCTGTAGCTTCTGCCGTTGCGACATTGCCCGCTATGACATCGAGGTCAGGGTAAGCGTTTTTGATGACGCGCACAGAATCGAGGATGTTTTGGCTGTGGCCATGTGCCGAGTCCAGTGCAATAATATCCACACCGGCTTTAACAAGTGCTCCCACTCGCTCCATCATATCAGAGCCGATTCCGACTGCCGCACCGGCAAGGAGTCTTCCTCTGAAGTCTGTAGCTCTGTTTGGAAATTTGATTTGCTTCTCAATATCCTTTATTGTAATCAAACCTTTCAAGGTTCCACTTTCATCTATTAAAGGAAGCTTTTCGATTTTATGCTTTCTAAGAATTTTTCCGGCATCTTCAAGAGTGATGTCCGCTGGTCCGGTGACAAGGTTATCTTTGGTCATGACATCGCCGATTTTCGCATCCATTTCCGGTTCGAATCGAATGTCCCTGTTTGTGATGATGCCAACGAGTTTATTCTTCGCATCCACTACCGGAACACCTGATATGCGATATCTCGACATCAATTGCTCAGCGTCCTCAACCAAGTGGTCAGGGCTAAGTGAAAATGGATCAACAATGACACCGTGCTCACACCTTTTGACTTTATCCACTTCAAGTGCCTGTTGTTCGATGCTCATGTTTTTGTGGATGATTCCAAGTCCACCTTCTCTGGCGATGGCAATTGCGAGTTTCGCTTCTGTCACCGTATCCATGCTCGCACTGACGAGTGGGATGTTGAGTGTTATTTTCTTTGTCAATCTGGTTTTGAGATCCACTTGATTTGGTAACACTGCAGACTTTTGAGGTACGAGTAAAACATCATCATAAGTCAAGCCTTCCTTAATTAACTTGCCTTCCATTCTTATCCTCCAATTCTAATTATAAAAAAAACAACCACTAGGTTATGCCCTATGGTTGCCTCAAAAATTCCGTCACGAAAACCTCATGCGAAATTGATTATAGACAACTCATAGTACGATTATTGTGGCAATCGCGTAGAAACTTCCAATCCATATCATTTGGAATTATATGAGTTAATACTTTTATATTAATATTCAAATTACCACGTTTATATGTCTTTGTCAAGAAACGAGGTGACAATCATCATGTTTAAATTTCTTAATTATATTTAATAGTCCGTTTTTATATGGTAAACTATTTTGATAGGGGCACGAATTAAAATTTTAATCCGAAAGGTCGAATACATTATGGAAACTTTTAAATATGTGAAACCGTTTTTGAAAAAACACTGGAAATATTACTTCTTTGGCACCATACTCCTTATGATTATCGACGGCTTGCAACTTGTGACGCCACTCATCATAGGATCTTTCACAGACGCGCTCATGGACGGGAACCTCACCAAAGAAACGATCCCAAGGTACATGATCTATGTCATGGCAATCGCTATTGCAGTCGCTATAGGTCGCTTTGGCTGGCGAATGACCATCATCGCAACTGCGAAAAAACTGGAATATTGGCTCAGAAATGAAGTGTTCTCACACCTTGAGAAGATGAGCCTCAACTATTTTAATCATCATAAGACAGGCGATCTGATGGCACACTGTACAAACGACATCAGTGCGATTAGAAATGCATTTGGTGGCGGCGTGATCATGTTTGTGGATGCGTTTTTCATGGGCATCATGACACTCTTTCTCATGGCGACCAGAATAGACATGAAACTCACTTTGGTGGCTTTCATTCCACTCCCTTTGATCGTTATCTTCATTATAGTACTCGGGAAAAGGGTACGACATAGATTTCAAAAAGTTCAAGAAGCATTTTCGGATTTGACCGACAATGTCCAGGAGGCCTTCTCTGGCATTCGCATCATCAAATCATTCGTCCAGGAAAAGCAATCCTTGCATTACTTTAATGAAAAGAATTCAAACAACTTTCATAAAAACATGAAAATGGTCAAACTCTTTGGCTTCGTACAACCTTTGGTCGGTTTCATATCCATGACCAGTGTACTGATCGCCATGATCTATGGCGGTCATCTCGTCATAGATGAAGTCATCAGCATCGGAGAGTTTGTGGCGTTTCTATCGTATGTGGGAATGCTTGCATGGCCAATGATGGCGCTAGGCTTTGTGTACAATAATCTTCAGCGTGGACAAGTTTCCCTTAAGAGAATCAACACCATTCTTGAGACGCCTCCTGAGATTTTCAACCTTGAAGTCATCGACAATCTAAGTGAAGCTTATGCTGTCGAGTCATCCATTACTGTGAACGATTTGAACTTCACCTATCCGAACACTCATGTTCCAGCACTGGAAAATGTCTCATTCGAGCTCAAAGCAGGTGAGACGCTGGCTGTTGTCGGAAAAACCGGCAGCGGTAAAACAACACTTGTGAACCTGCTCTTAAGACTGTACCAAGTGGATGATGGCACAATAAAAATCGGGGGAATCGACATCAATCGTCTTCCTATTAAAAAAATAAGAGATATGGTCGGTTATGTCCCTCAAGACAATTTCCTGTTCTCAAGAAACATCGCATACAATCTAAAATTCGGAAACGAAAACCTGTCTGAGGAAGAAATGATTGAAGCCACAAAGTCCGCTCAGGTCTATGATGAAATCATGAGTTTCCCTTATGGCTTTAAAACGAAACTCGGAGAACGTGGTGTGAACATGTCCGGTGGACAAAAACAGCGCGTTTCCATCGCTAGGGCACTGGCCAAAAAGCCAGAGATCATCATCCTTGACGACTCTCTCTCAGCGGTGGATACAAAAACCGAGGAAAGTATACTGACACACCTTAAGATGGAACTTAAAAATACGACCTCCATTGTGATCGCCCATAGAATTTCCACCATCAAACACGCAGATCAGATCATCGTGCTCGATAATGGCAAAGTAGTGGAAAAAGGAACACACGAATCACTGCTCAAACTGAACGGTCACTATACAGACATGTACCAAAAACAACTATTGGAAGAGAAAATATCAAAGGAGTAGGCGCATGGAATATCAAGAAAAAGAAATACACAAATCCTATGACGCCAAACTCATGTGGCGCCTCATAAAATATGCCAAAGCACAATGGCTCATCCTACTTCTGAGCATCCTGATGATGCTGTTCATAACAGGAGTGGACCTTGTCATACCCTATGTCACCAAAATCGCCATAGACGATTACATCACTCCAGTGAGTCAAACCGTCTACTTGTCAGATCCCGGTGATAACAGAACCGATTTTGTCTCCAGTGGCAAGGGTGTTGTATTCCCCGGGCTCATTGAGAGGACATTCGACAGAACTGTCTATGAGAACAAAGGCCAGATCTACAAGTTGGAGTCTGGATTCTTGCTGATTGACGGCACGTCCAAAAACTTATCCTCATCGGGAGCAGATGTCGTTATCACTCCAGGCACAATCAACATCGATGGGAAAAATTATAGCACAACCCCTCTCACAGAAAGTCAAATAGCAAACTTTAAGACATACAACAAATCACAGATTACTTTGCTCACGTTAATTCTTGGGGGCATACTGTTGCTCAATTTTGCATTTTCGTTCGCACACACCTATCTGCTCAATTATGCGAGTCAGAAAATCGTTTACAACATGCGTGAGCAACTTTTCAATCATGTGGAGAATATGAGCCTCAGCTTCTTTGACAAGAATCCCGTGGGTCGACTGGTGACGCGGGTTTCCAACGACATGGAGAACATCAATGAGATGTTCACAACCGTTCTTGTCACGTCACTCAAAGATTTCTTGCTCCTTTTCGGTACCGTTGTGGTAATGGCCGCCATCAATTTCAAATTGACCGTGGTCTGCCTCAGTACTATTCCGCTCGTTTTGATTTCCGCACAGGTCTTCAGAACTAAAGCGCGTGCGGTACAAAGGGAGGTCAAAATCAAAATTGCCAAAATCAATGCAACCCTTGCCGAAAACATCAACGGCATGAAAATCATCCAAATCTTCAATAGGGAAAAAAGTATCTTCGAGGATTTTGATGTGATCAACAAAGACTTTTTGAAAAGTTCGGTTCAAGAAACCAAAGTTTATGCCATCTTCAGACCGACTATGAACCTCGCTTACTCCATCTCGCTATCATTGCTCTTATGGTTCGGTGGAGGAGATGCTATCATGAACCTAGTGGAACTCGGAGTTTTGGTCGCATTCATCACATACACACAGCAATTCTTCAGACCGATCATGGACCTCAGTGAAAAATTCAACATTTTCCAGTCGTCAATGGCAAGTGCAGAAAGAATTTTCATGCTGCTCGATGAGGAAACGCTGATCAATAATCCAGAAAATCCAAAAACATTCCAAGGAGACGATTTCAAAGGCAGCATCGTATTCGAGGACGTTTGGTTCAGTTATGATGAAGATCCAAAGAACATTGATGATTACGTCTTGAAGGGCGTCAGCTTTGAAATCGGAAGTGGTGAATCCCTTGCACTCGTTGGTGCTACAGGTTCTGGTAAAACAACAATTATCAGCCTACTGAACAGATTTTATGATATTCAAAAAGGACATATCTATATAGACGGCATCGACATCCGCGAGCTCGAAATGGAGAACTTGAGAGAGCAGATCGGTATAGTGCTTCAAGATGTATTCCTCTTTGCAGGAGACATCAAAAGCAACATCAGGCTCCACGACAAGAGTATCTCAGATGAACGCATCAAAGAGATTGCCACTTACGTCAACGCAGATACTTTCATCAGCAAACTCAGAAATGGGTATGATGAGGAAGTCACCGAGCGTGGATCGACACTTTCAGCCGGTCAGCGTCAACTGTTGTCATTTGCCAGAGCCCTTGCTTTCGATCCGAAGATTCTCATCCTGGATGAGGCCACTTCAAATATCGATACAGAGACAGAGCTTTTGATCCAAGATGCGATTAACAAGATCATCACAGGCAGAACCACCGTAATCGTCGCGCATAGACTTTCCACAATCCAACACGCGAGCAAGATTATCGTCATGAACAAGGGCGAGGTCAAAGAGGTGGGCAACCATCAGGAACTGCTTGAAAATGGAGGCATGTACTACGACCTTTACAAGCTTCAATACAAAGACCATTGATAAAAGGTCTCAAGTATGATATTATGTAATTGAATTTAATATGATTCACTAGGGGTGCCTTCGGCTGAGAGCGCAATTGCGTAACCCTTTGAACCTGAACTGGTTAACACCAGCGGAGGAAAGTGGTAAGATGAAAATTGACCATGACCGTACCCCGGCATGGTTTTTTTATTACCACCGAATCGAATCATTGACCAACAATTATTTGATCTGGAGGAATTAAAATGGAAAGAGCATCAAGCACAAACGTTAAAATGTTGGTTGAAGGCGCAATGATGATTGCAATCGCAACCATACTCAGTTTCATCAAAGTGGCGGAAATGCCATACGGTGGTTCCATCACCGCGGCAAGCATGGTTCCAATTCTGATCTACGCATACCGTTGGGGCGGATCAAAAGGCCTGCTTGTGGGCTCTGTGTACGGCATCATTCAGTTTCTTATCGATCCTTATGCTGCACATCCAATCTCAGTTCTCCTCGACTACCCGGTAGCATTCGCGGTTCTTGGCGTACTAGGATTTGTGGCACACAGAAGTTCAAGCCTTGTGAAGATTTACACTGGAATAGTCATTGCGATTGGATTAAGATTCCTCGCTCACTATTTCTCAGGTGTGATTTTCTTCGGAATGTATGCACCGGAAGGCATGTCACCTTATTGGTACTCACTGGTTTATAACGGGGCTTATCTTGTTCCTGAAATGATTATTTCTTGTGTGGTGTTTACTTTGCTATATAAATCTATAGCAAAGCTATAGATTTATATAGCACGCGTAGGTGAGTACAATGTTTTGTGAAACGAAACATTGGGCGTAGGTATGGTTCTCGCGAAGCGAAACTATACTAGCCTTATGTGTCTATGTTCTTAACAGTACAATCAGAAAACTTACTAGCGTCTCAGTATTACATTTCAAGATGTAAATGCGGAGAAGTGTAGAAAGCTCAGTAAGTTGAAAAAAAGACAAGTGCGAGAGTGAAATCTCATACTTGTCTTTTTGGTTTATTTTGGTTTTGCTTTGTTCGGTTTGCTTCGATGGTACGGCTTGAAAGATCAGGCTGAGGTGCTAGATAGTTTTCTGAAAGAAAACTATCCTACGCAGTATTTTGCTACGCAAAATACTAAGTTATCTTTCTGAAGCATCTCGAAACGTTAGGCTTCCGCTAATAAGTTTCCTTCGGAAACTTAACTACGCGATCTTTTGCTTCGCAAAAGATTACCTACGCGGTATTTTCGCTACGCGAAAATACTACATCATCCCACCCATACCGCCCATAGGCATAGCAGGTTCATTCTCATTTGGAAGATCCACAACACCGGCTTCAGTAGTGAGGAACATAGCAGAGATGGAAGCCGCATTTTGAAGTGCGGAACGAGTAACTTTTGTAGGATCCACGATACCGGCTTCGATCATATTGACATAAATGCCCTTGAGTGCATCAAATCCGATGCCGGCTTCAGAATTTTTAACTTTTTCAACCACCACAGAACCTTCAAGTCCAGCGTTGATTGCAATTTGTCTTACAGGCTCTTCAAGTGCTCTTGCAATAATCAGTGCACCAGTCTTCTCATCACCTTCAAGAGTCTCAATGAGTTCGAGGACTTTGCCAATTGCTCCGATGAGTGCAGTTCCACCACCAGGAACGATACCTTCTTCAACAGCTGCACGAGTAGCGTTGAGTGCGTCTTCGATTCTGAGTTTCTTCTCTTTCATTTCCACTTCAGTAGCAGCACCAACTTGGATCACAGCTACACCACCAGAAATTTTGGCAAGTCTTTCTTGAAGTTTTTCTTTATCGAATTCTGAAGTAGTTTCTTCTATTTGAATCTTGAGTTGGTTCACACGCTCTTCAATCAGCGCTTTATCGCCCATACCATCAATGATGGTAGTGTTGTCTTTGTTGATTTTTACAGATTTAGCGCGTCCAAGCATGTCCATAGTCGCTGACTTGAGGTCGTATCCGAGCTCTTCAGAAATCATGATACCACCTGTCAAGATAGCGATGTCTTGAAGCATTTGCTTTCTTCTGTCGCCAAATCCAGGGGCTTTAACTGCGATACACTCAAATGTGCCACGGAGCTTGTTGACAACGAGAGTTGTCAACGCTTCACCCTCGATATCATCAGCAATGATCAAGAGTTTACCACTGGCTTGAACGATTTGCTCAAGTACAGGTAGAATTTCTTGGATATTGTTGATTTTTTTATCAGTAATGAGGATGTATGGGTTGTCGAGATTTGCTTCCATCTTTTCAGCATCAGTCACCATGTAGTGTGATACGAATCCTCTGTCGAATTCCATACCTTCAACCACTTCGAGTTGAGTACCGAAAGTTTTTGATTCTTCAACTGTGATGACACCGTCTTTACCAACGCGATCCATAGCTTCAGAGATAAGTTCTCCGATAGTTCTGTCGCCAGCTGAGATAGATGCAACGTCTGCGATATCTTTTTTGTTTTCAATAAGAACGCTTTCACTTTTGATGACTTCCACTGCAGTTAAAACCGCTTTTTCAATACCGATTTTGAGAATCATCGGATTGGCGCCAGCTGCAACGTTTTTGATGCCTTCTTTAATGATCGCTTGAGCGAGCAAAGTAGCTGTAGTTGTTCCGTCACCAGCGACATCGTTGGTTCTGGTTGCAACTTCTTTAACAAGTTGAGCGCCCATGTTTTCAAATGGATCTTCAAAATCTATTTCTCTTGCGATTGTGACACCATCATTAGTGATGAGTGGTGCACCGAATTTTTTATCGAGTATGACATTGCGACCTTTAGGCCCAAGTGTAACTTTCACTGTATTGGCGAGTTTATCCACGCCAGCTTCCAGTTTCTTTCTAACGTCTTCACCAAATTTGATTTCCTTAGCCATGTTAATGCCTCCCTATTTATTATTCAACTACTGCCAAAATATCGGCCAAATCACAAATCATTACTTCTTCATTGTCCACTTTGATCTCAGTGCCGACATATTTTTTAAACACGACCTTGTCGCCTACTTTAACATCCTCAACTTCTTTGCTTACTGCGATGACTTCAGCCATTTGTGGTTTTTCTTTGGCTTGTGACGGCAGAACTATGCCACTAGCAGTTTTTTCTTCTGCTTCCAATCTCTTGATAATAACTCGTTTTCCAAGCGGTCTTAACATAATGTTTCCTCCTCTAATGATCATTATTCATCTTCTGCCACAAGGGCGCGAAATTGCTTTTCACATATAACATAATAAACCATTTTGCATCAAAAATCAACACCTTTTTAGCACTCGATTCATTTGAGTGCTAACAGATATTTTACATTTCATTGAGCCTTTTGGTAGCTTCAACTATTGAATTCAAATAGATTTCGTTGATGAGATGATAGTCGATTCCAAGTTCTTCAGTGAAGCTCATGACCATATCCCAATTCCCGACCTCATAGTATTTCAATAATTTGAGTATATCATGAAAATGATTGTCCCCACCCAAAAGTGCATCTTTGAGGTCATTCTTTAGGGGCAGTTCCTCAAGGATATCGTATAGCGACTTTTCCATAATCGTGTCGATCAAAGAAAAGAGACCCAGTAAAAAAGCTTCAGTCTGACGATTTTTTTCATGCAGATATGGCGATATCTTTTCGGCAAAGGTTGCCCTGATGAGTGATATACGAACTATCTCATCCGGTTTGTCTCTGCTGATGTCCCTAAGCATGATCAGTGTGGTCCATTTCCTGATTTCATTGATACCCAGGAGCGTGAGCGCATGACCTACAGAGGTAATCTCTCCTACAGTGTAAAAAGCGGGTGAATTGATCAACCTAAGCAGTTTATAGGTCAGGGACAAATCGCTTTTGACGATATCAGAGAGCCTGTGAAAATCCGGTTCCTCTGTAACTGTTTCCTTTAATATCTCCATATATTTGAACGTCGAGATGTTCATTCCTTTACCCTGACACACCACCGGCTTTTCAAAGAAGAAACCTTGAAACATCTGATAGCCATGGAGTACAGCTTCTTCAAAGTCTTCAATACTCTCTACCTTTTCAGCCAGTAAAGTGATGCCTTTGTTCAAGTATTTTTTCGCTATGTATTTTCGACCTTCTGATTTAAGCACCAAAAAGTCCACTTTGACAATATCAATATAAGGCATGATCATATCGAAATGATCTCCGCCTGTGAAGTCGTCAAGTGCAAGGGTATACCCCAAATTTTTGAGCATTTTGCATTTTTCTACAAGCTGCTCATCTACAATTATGTTTTCTAAAAGTTCAACAGTGAGTTCTTCCGGTCTAAATAGTGTAGGCATATCTTCTTTGATCAGATTGTGCGTAAAGTTGATGAATGCTTTTTTTCCGCCGGTCAGATTCTTGAGACCAAAATTGGTAAGCGCATCTGTAACCACTGTAGCAGTGGCGACATCTCCGTCCTGATTGAGGTCATACATATTCTTGAGATTGTTTCTATATAATATCTCATATGCTATTACTTGCTTTTTGGTGTTGAATATAGGTTGTCTCGCTACGAAAATATCCATCAGATCATCCTTTTTTTATGACGTGTGATTTCTCATGTAATAAAACAGATACTGCTGTGCGTAACCTCCATAATGGTCAAAGTAGTCGTCTACAAAGGCCTCGTAAGCCTTTTGACGATCTTCCACCCCATAGAGTTCACGCAACATTTTTTTAACCCAGGTATCGATCGGAAAAGCATTTTTCTTTCTATATGAGAACAGCAATACACAATCTGCGACCTTGTCGCCTATGCCATATAGCTGTTTTAGCCACATTTTTGAATCCTCATACCCTAGCTCAAACGGTAAGTTCAGATCAAGATGGTTTTCATCAATCTGCCTCACTGCATTTGCAATATACCTCGCACGATATCCCATCCCTTTGACATTAAGATCGGTGACCGTACACGCCTTGAGCTGCTCAAGAGTTGGAAAAGCGAACATCTTCACGCCTTTATATGTCATGAGATAGTCGCCAAATTGTTCAGAGAGCGCCTCAACTGCCATTTTGATTTTTGGAATGTTGTTGTTAGAGGAAATGATGAAAGTAATCAGCATTTCAAATGGATCTTGATTTAAGAGACGAATGCCTTTACCAAATGCGGTCGCCTTATCAAGCCACGAGTCTTTCATTGAAAGGTATTCGATGATGCTCTTATAGTCGGAACCCTCATCAAAATATGCACCAATTTCATCATCACTCAGGGGCTCACCAAGTACCTTCACCTCATAACCATCTGGTCGAGGTTCAAGCATCAATACGGACCGTCTTACCACACCCACATATAAACCATCTATTGGTTTCCATCTGAAAGATTGGCCACATTCAAAAGTGTCTTTCGGATTGAAGTACTCACTCGAAATAATCATCATATACGTCCTCTCGTATCATTATACATTATTTCGGAGTAGCTTCAAACACTAAAAAAGCCCCCTCGCCGATGATTACATCGACGGGAGAGCTTTATCTCGTATGAATTAGACCAGGAGCTTAATGATAAAGAAGAATGCTATGATCCAAGTTAAAATATGAATATCCTTGAACTTACCTGTAATCGCTTTAAGCGCTACATAAGAGAGCATACCAAATACAATACCGTCTGAGATTGAGTATGTCAAAGGCATCATCAAAATAGTCAGGAATGCTGGAATAGCTTCTGTGAAATCATCGAAATCAATTTCTTTAACCGGGCTCATCATGAAGAGACCAACGAGGATCAATGCAGGTGCAGTAGCAGCTGACGGAATCATGATGAAAAGTGGAGAGAAAAGAAGTGCTACAGCAAAGAGTCCAGCAGTAACAACCGATGTAAGACCGGTTCTACCACCTTCAGCAACACCCGCAGCTGATTCAACATAAGTTGTAACAGTTGATGTACCGAAGATTGCGCCTACTGTTGTTCCAACAGCATCCGCAAAAAGTGCTTTTTTTGCATTAGGTACTTTTCCATCTTCAGTGAGCATTTTTGCTTTTGTGGATACACCAACGAGTGTACCGACAGTATCGAACATGTCAACGAACAAGAATACAAACAGTACAATCAACATATCCAATGAGAATATTTGACTCCATTCAAAATTAAAGAAATATGGAGCTGCAGGTGCAGACATCAAACTGGTTGGTAAAGAAGTGACGCCCATAGGAATTCCTATTAAAGTAGTAGCCAAGATTGCGATGAAAAGAGCTCCTTTGACATTGTGTGCAAGTAATGCTCCAGCGATCACAAGACCAATCAGTGCGAGTAAAGCTGGTCCTGAAGTGATTTCACCCAAAGTGACAGGTGTTGCGCCTTGAACGATGATGCCAGCATTTGCAAGTCCGATAAAGGCGATGAAAAGACCGATACCAACTGAGATGGCTTTTTTGATGTTTGAAGGAATAGAATTTATAATTGCCTCACGTACGTTAAAAAATGTTAATAATAAAAATACAAGTCCCTCTAAAAATACTGCTGTCAGTGCAAATTCAAATGATTTTCCCATACCGATGACTACAGTATAAGCAAAGAATGCGTTGAGTCCCATACCCGGTGCTAACGCAAACGGTAAATTAGCCACAAGGCCCATTACAAGCGTACCAATTACAGCAGAAAGAGCTGTAGCTGTAAACACCTTCATAAAATCCATACCTGCAGCTTCCAATGTGATTGGATTTACAATCAAAATGTACGCCATTGTCATAAACGTCGTAAAGCCCGCTATGATTTCCGTTCTCACATTGGTGCCATGATCTTTGAGTCTAAAAGTCTTCTCAAAGAATCCCATGTTCTTTTCCATAAATATAACCTCCAATATTAATTTCTCTTCTTTTAAATTCTAACAAAACAATTCAAAAAAGACAAATATTATTTTGTTTATTTTTGTTAACTTTCGTCTTTTTGAGCTTCACTTTGTATAAATACACAACCAGAGCTCGTTAGTTCGTGTTAATACGCTTATTTTTTTGTATATTTTTTACAACCATTTAGAATGATGCGTTTTATGGCAAATAAAAAAAGGGGCCGAAGCCCCCGTTTTAAAATACGGATTGGATCAAATGATAAACAATCGGCAACAAAACGCTCGGAAGCATATTGCCAACCTTGATTTTATGGGAAAGAATCATGGATATGCCCAGTCCAAGAATCAGGAGTCCACCGGTAGCAGACATTTGAAGGACCACGGTCTCTGTAAGCACACTGGAAAGTCCTCCAGCCATAAGAGCGATACTGCCTTGATACACGAATACGGTGAATGCTGAAAATACAACTCCGATACCGAGTGTCGAGGCCAGAACCACTGAAATGATGGCATCTATGACCGATTTTGCAAAAAGAATCTCATGATTGTTCTTGAGCCCACCCTCCAGCGCCCCCATGATTGCCATGGCACCTACGCAGAAAAGAAGACTTGCGGTGACGAAACCTTTACTGAAAGACGAACCTTCTTTGGCGAATCTAGCCTCAAGTTTGTCTCCGAACTTTTCCAGTCTCATCTCGATGTCGATCGCTTCTCCGATAATCGTTCCTACTACAATGAAAATTATGATCTCAATTATATATGGCATCCCTTCCATCGCACTTGCGAGTCCGAGAAGCGCCACACAAAGTCCAACACCCTGAATGATAGTCTGACTCATTTTCTCAGGCAGACCACCTTTCAGAACCACACCTAAAATGCCCCCAATCAAAATAGCGACGGCATTGACAATCGTCCCAAGCATATTCATTTCCCCTTTTTATCTCATCTTAGAATAGTCCGATGATTTCTCCACTTTCCAAGATATCTATTTTATTTGCAGCAGGTACTTTAGGAAGTCCCGGCATTCTCATGATATCGCCAGCCATAGGAATAAGGAATCCTGCACCAGCTGATACTTTGACATCATTGATGACAATTTTGAAACCTGTCGGTGCTCCCATCAAATTTGGATCATCAGAGAACGAGTATTGTGTTTTAGCCATACAAATCGCCAAATCACCAAGTCCGTCTGCTTCAAATTTTTTCATGTTTCTTATAGCTTTGCTTGAGAACTCCACAGAATCTGCACGATAAATCTCTTTTGCAATCTTCTCGATTTTCGCAGCAATCGGTTGATTGAGCTCATAAAGCGGTTTGAAGTTTGCTACGCCGCTTTCTGCAAGTTCAACTACTTTTTTAGCGAGTTCAACAGCGCCTTCTCCACCTTTTGCCCAAACCTGAGTGAGAACAACCGGTACACCGATTTCAGAACACATTTTATCGAGAAGCTCGAGTTCAGCTACTGTATCTGTTGGGAACTCATTGATGGCAACCACTGGTGGCACACCAAATTTCTTGACGTTTTCAACGTGTCTTTGGAGGTTCTCGAATCCAGCTTTGAGCGCTTCAAGGTTCTCGGTACCAAGTTCGTTTTTGTCGACTCCACCGTGCTTCTTAAGCGCTTTTATAGTAGCTACGATTACTGCCGCACTTGGCTCGAGACCTGCATAACGGCATTTGATATCAAAGAATTTCTCTGCACCGAGATCTGCTCCGAAACCTGCTTCAGTAACGACATATTCGCCAAGCTTAAGCGCTGTCTTTGTAGCGACTACAGAGTTACAACCATGTGCGATGTTTGCAAAAGGACCGCCATGAATAAATGCAGGTGTGTTCTCTAGAGTTTGAACGAGGTTAGGCATGATGGCATCTTTAAGAAGTAGTGCCATAGCTCCAACTGCCTCAAGATCTTTTGCGGTAACCGGTTTGTTGTCATATGTGTAACCTACGATCATTCTTGAAAGTCTCTCTTTGAGATCTTCAAGATCGTTTGCGAGGCATAGAATTGCCATTACTTCAGATGCTACCGCGATATCAAAACCGTCTTCTCTGACCACGCCATCGCCTTTGGCACCAAGACCAACTACGATGTTTCTAAGGGCACGGTCATTCATATCGATCACTCTTCTCCAAGTGATACGGTTCGGATCAATACCGAGTATGTTGCCTTGATGGATATGATTGTCCATGAGCGCCGACAAAAGATTGTTGGCAGTTGTCACCGCGTGAATGTCTCCTGTAAAATGTAAGTTGATGTCTTCCATCGGTACAACTTGTGCGTGGCCTCCGCCTGCAGCTCCACCTTTGACACCGAAGCATGGTCCAAGCGATGGCTCTCTAAGTGCTGTGAAAGCGCGTTTTCCGATTTTATTGAGACCCATACTGAGACCGACGTTGACAGTAGTTTTACCTTCTCCGGCAGCAGTTGGATTGATGGCAGTCACCAAAATCAATTTACCGTTTGGCATATCTTTTCTGTCTTTGAGGATATCGAGGCTCACTTTGGCTTTGTAATTGCCGTAAAGTTCCAGCGACTCTTCAGGAATCCCCACTTTTCCAGCTATGTCTTTGATATGTTGCATGGTTGACTCTTGAGCAATTTGAACATCTGTCTTCATTTTATAAGCTCCTTTCATTTGTCGTTTCTTTAATCCAGGTTATTACCATAATAACCATTTAAAGCGCGGTTTTCAAGTTTTTCTAAAAGTTCTATAGTTTCGGGAGTATGCATCTGATTGGCATGTGCTTTTGCCATCTTGATCAGTTTCCAACCTTCCGCATCATTACCCGTTTCTATTTCGATGATACCCAAATATCCTTCCGCCTCACTCCTTCTCCAAAGAGAATCGAGCGCATCGTAATATTTGAGGGCTTCCTTAAAATAATGCTTGGCGTCATCCAATAGTCCAAGTCCATAGGCGATGATCCCCGCATTGGTGTTGAACACCGAACTACCTCTTAAAATATTGTAGCGATTGCAAAGGCCGATGGCCTCTTTGACAAAACCGAGCGCCAGTTCAAAAGAATATTCCTTCCTATAAGTCTCAGAAATATAATTATACGCCGCCGCGATGTTGAGAACGTATCGGTGTTCCTTGTCCATGAGCTTGAATTTTTCGATGGAACTGAAAAAATAGGTTCTGGCTTTTTCATATTCTCCAGACATCAGTTTTTCAATACCTCTAAAACGCTCCATCATAGCTTCGTGTTTGTCACTCTTTTTAAGCCCCGACATTTGCTCAAGAAGTGCAGCCATGTCGGTAACGTGTTCGGTTTGAATCGCATAATACATTTTTTGCACATAAGCTTTGAAAAGCAGTTCTTCATCGAAAGTTTGTCTGCAAAGGCGGATCAATTCCTCGAGGGCGACAAGCCCCGGGTCATAGTTGCCTTGCCGGATCAGATACCTGGATTTCATGTGCAGGAACTTCATCCTGAGGTCAGTCACATCTTCATACTCGGCGTGCCTGAACAGTTCTTCAAGCAGTTCAAAATAATGCTCCGGACTCTTCTCAAGACTGATTTCACCTACGGTGATCAGCTCCGGATAAAGTTCATGACTGAAATCAAAATAGGTCTTAAGATACGAAATGGTATAACGGAGTTGTTTCTTATAATTCCTCGCACATTCATAATGGTAGATCAATTTTTGATAAATCAAAACGTCTCTGGAGTCGTTTCTGAGCTGTTGTTCCAGTAGCTCGGCGATTCTGTTGTGCAAGATGCGCCGCGTGACTAAAGCCGTCTTCTCATAGACATGTTCCCTCAGTTTGTTGTGGGTAAAACTGATTTTAAGTCCTGAATCAGTCTCATTTTCCACTACAAAGTCTTTGCTCCGGAGTTCTTCTATGGTCTCCAGCAATTGCGCCTGAGACTTGGAGTAAAGATCCATCAGCATCTGAAAATCTATGGCATCAAAGAACATCGCAATAATGCCAAGCACCTTGAGCCCATCAGCTGACAGTTCTCCAAGACGTGCATCGAGTAAATTCTTAAGACGCATAAGTGCACCGGAATCGTTCCTGTGGAACAACCCCGTATACTCTTGTATGAAAAAGGCATTGCCTTCTGAGGACTCAAAGATCTTTTCTTTTTGTTCTGAGGAAATGGATCCTTTGGAAATATAATCGACAAACTCGTAGGTTTGTTCCTTAGAAAAGCGTTCCAGAGGTATCGTCAGCAATAGATTGTATTTCTCAAGTTGATGGACAAAGCGTTCTAGCACATCCGACGGGTTCTTTCTCCTCGTACCCATAAAAGCGACGCGATCCACATGAAGCATGACTGCAAGCAACAGATTTAGGCTCGACTCGTCCATCCACTGAAGATCGTCAAACACCAGAATCAGCGGTTCTCTCATGGAAAGGTCTCCAATCAATTTGCACACCACTTTTTCAAGATAGTCCGATCTGATCATTTCCACATTTTCGATATGTGGCGAGATTCCAAAAGGCATCACGCCAGGGAAAACTTTCGACATAAGTTCAAGGACCCCGGACGGCAAATCAAGTTTGTAAAACCTATACCGTTCCACCAGTCTACAGATAATGTCATTCCATGCTTTATACGCGAAAAGCTCCTCTGCCATATAACAGTTGGTCCTATAGATCGCCAACTTTGAATCCACTTTCATAAGCGCTTCATTTAATAGTTTTGTTTTACCTATTCCCGCTTCGCCTTCAATGATGATTGCCCGTTTACCAAACTCTCTTCCAAAGACTTTTATGGCTTTTGATATTGAAGCCAGTTCCCCGACTCTGCCATAAAGCCCATCGGCATCGGGTTCGTCATCGGTTCTGATTTGAATCAGTTTGTAATAAAGGTCTCGGGTCAACCGGTCGGGCGATATGCCCATCTCATCTTCCAAAAGCGCCTTTAGACTGCTGTATGTTTCAACAATTTGCTTGTAATTTTGCTTCAAATGATAGATTTCCATCAAATGTCTGACCACAGATTCGTCAAATGCGTCAATTTTTCTCATGATCAGTGCAATCTGAAGCGCATTTTCAGTGTCGCCAGTCTCAATCATGTTCTGGACCGTCTTCTCTCCGACAATGCGGTGTTTGTGATTCAGACTCTGTTCCACTTCAATGCGCCAATTTTCAAAGTATTCGGCGTCTTTAACAGCAAAATCCCTTAAAAAATGACCTTGATAACACTTCAGAAAATCAAGTTCTTCACACTCGGCATCCAGTATGAACTCAAGTTCCGGATTGGTGATGATAACACTTTTCCCGAGACTTACGAACAACTCAACTCCGAGATCTTTTTTAATGCGATAAAGACTATTCCTCAAATTTTTCTTTGCTGTTTGAGGTTCGACATCGCTCCAGATCAATCTGACGAGTTCTTCTCGGGTAACTCTTTTCTGATAGACGATATAATAAAGCATCGCTTCACTTCTTTTGAGTGAAACGGTTGCAATATCACCATCTATTATGATTTGAGGTTTTCCGAAAAATTTCATTTCAATCCGTGTCATGAGCGATACCTTCTTCAACATTTATTAAAAGCTGCTGACGGATCATCAGCAGCTTTGTTAATTATTTCCCAACCATTTTTGCAACTAGCGTCTTGACCATATTTTCATCAGCCAAATACGGAAGCGTGATGGAGTCGTTCGGTCTAAGGTCATTGTATGCCATTGTGGTTTCTATAGCGTGGTCGTTACGTGCCCATGCACGTCTTGCGACACCGCCCATAACATCCCAAGGCATAGAATTTCTAAGAATTTCATCCACTCTCTCACTGCCGTCGAGCACCATACCAAAACCACCGTTGATGGATTTTCCGATCCCGACGCCTCCACCGTTATGAAGGGCAATCATGCTCATACCTCTTGCGGCATTGCCGGCAAATATATGAGTGGCCATTTCAGCCATGATGTTCGAACCATCTTTGATGTTGGAAGTTTCTCTGAACGGAGAATCCGTTCCACCGGTATCATGATGATCTCTACCAAGCATGATCGGACCAACTTCGCCATTTCTGACCATTTCATTGAACTTCAGTGCAATTTTGAGACGGCCAAGTGCATCCTGATAAAGAATTCTCGCTTGGGTCCCAACGACCAGTTTGTTCTTCTTTGCATCTCTGATCCATACCCAGTTGTCTCTATCCTGGAAGCGTCTTTCCGGATCAATGCATTCCATGGCAGCCATATCCGTCTTATCCAGATCCGACTCTTTTCCCGTGAGGCATACCCATCTGAATGGACCATAACCGTAATCGAAAAGTACCGGTCCCATAATGTCTTCTACGTATGATGGCCAAATGAAACCATCGAGTTCGTTTTTACCATTTGAACAAATCTCACTCACTCCGGCATCAAAGATTGCCTTCATGAAACTGTTGCCGTAATCGAAGAAATAAACGCCTTTTGAAACAAGGGTCTTGATGGCTTCAAAATGTCTTTCGAGTGTCTCATTGACAAGCTGAATAAATTTCTTTCTATCTTTTGATAAAAGTTCTGTACGCTCTTCAAATGAGATTCCTGCTGGGCAATAGCCGCCATCGTATGCGTTGTGGCATGATGTTTGGTCTGATAAAAGATCGATGTGCACATCATTTTCCACTGCGTACTCTAGAAGGTCCACGATATTTCCATGGTAAGCTATGGCAATGGCACGCCCTTCAGCCTGATACTGTTTTGCTTTATTGAACGTCTCCTCAGGCGTTTCCAGAATTTCTGAAACCCACCCCTGCGAATGACGTGTTTCTATTCTTGAGTAATCCACTTCTGCAATGATACCAACGCCACCAGCGATTTCAACTGCTTTACCTTGTGCGCCGCTCATTCCGCCGAGACCTGATGTCACGAACAATCTGCCTTTAAGGTCTTCTCTTTCTGGAATACCGAGCTTGTCTCTTCCGGCATTGAGCAGTGTCGAGTAGGTACCATGAACGATACCCTGCGGTCCGATGTACATCCAACCACCAGCTGTCATTTGCCCGTATGACGCCACGCCAAGTGCCGCTGCACGATTGAAATTGTCAGCGTCATCAAACATGCCGATCATGAGTCCATTGGTGATGATGACTCTAGGAGCCGAGTTCTGTGATGCGAACAGCCCGAGCGGATGTCCCGATTGTACCACAAGTGTTTGCGTGTCGTTCATAACTTCTAGGTAACGCTTGATTAAATGATACTGCATCCAGTTCTGGCACACCGCTCCGGTCTCACCATATGTGATGAGTTCATAAGGGTATAATGCGATTGCAAAGTCGAGGTTGTTGTCGATCATCACTTGGATCGACCTTCCTTCAACCGTTTTTCCTTTATAGTCTTCTACGGATTTTCCAGTGATGTTGCCTACCGGTCTAAATCTATAACCGTAGATTCTTCCTTTGGTCAAAAGCTCTTCGAGGAACTCTGGCGCAAGTGTCTCATGCCATTTCTCAGGCACATATCTCAGCGCGTTCTTGAGTGCGAGTTCGATCTCGTCCTGGTTGAGTGTCAATTCGCGTTTTGGAGCTCTACGAATGCCTTTTTCAAACTCCGGATAATCCGGTAATGTGTCGAAAAGGTCTTCAAGTTTAACTTTCATTGATTTTTCAATTGCGTTGTTGTTCATCATAATAATATCCCTCCACCTACATAATACGTTTAATAGGATTATATTCCCGATGCGTCTATTTTTTGTCCACAGAATAGACGTTACATTCTGAAAATCTTATGGACTTTGAGTGCGGTCTGGATCGCGTAACGGTCTTCTTCGCTTTCGAGGTCTTTTTTGATGATTTCCTGTATTCTTCCAAGGCGGTAAAGGATCGTGTTATAATGCGTGAACAACATCTCGGACATTTTTTTAAGGTTTCCGTTGCATTTGTAATAGACCTGAAGCGTCTTGATGAGTTCGGTGTCTTTACGTGCGTCATAGACCATCAGCGGCTCAAGGATCTCATTGAAAAATATTTCGAGTTCGTTTTTGATGCCGCTGTTGGACAGCACTTTGTAAATACCCATTTCCTCGAAGAAAACAACATCCTCCTCCAAATAACCCACTGCACCTTCAAGTGCTTTTGATGCATCGAGCAGACTTCTGTGGACCATGTTGAGGCCTTTGCAGATTCGTCCGACGCCCATTTTAGTCTGATGTTTTTTCATTTTTGTCTTGAGGATATCGTAAATGTATTTGGAGTACCGCTTGACGACAGGACCGCCTTCGCCTTCTTTCAACATGACCAGGATGAAAATGCTATCACTTTTGTTGAGAATTAAATAGGATCTTCCCATATCCTTGCAAATGAGTTCAGCAAGGTATGCGGCTTTCAGCGCCTTTTCGGATTCATCGACCCCATTTCTGGTGGAGATACTGATGTTGAGCATCACGTAATTTGCATTTTCAGAGAATCTGAAATTCGATGCGCGCTCCACAGCTTTCATGCGTCTTTGCTCATCCAGTGATATCAAGTCGTCAAAGAACTCGATCTTATATTTGTTCTCCACTTCTTGGACGGAGATTTTCTTTAAGAACTCGAGCGCGATGATGTTGGAAGCGGCCTCGAGACCGAGTTTGTCATAATTGGATATGGATTGGTCTTTTCCATATGTGACGATATGACCGTACACCTGGTTTTTGACAAAGATCGGAATGATCAGCCGTTCAATTTCCCTATCCTTGAACATGATCTTGTCCCATATGAGTTTTGAGTTCTTTCCATCGAGCTGAATGCTCTCAATGTTTTCATATAAAAGTGCATAGTCGTTTTCAAACTCATTTTTGATGAAAAACGTATCTTCAAAATAGTAGTCTCTGATGAAGACTGGAGAAGAGATGGTTTTATGGATGCTTTTGAGCACATCCTCTATGTTGCCACCCTCGACGACAACATTCATCGTATCTTTATGTAATGTTTCTACGCGCTGAAGGACATTGGTCTGTTTGCGGAACATCAAATTGTAGACAACTGAAAAGATTTCCGTGAACGAGACATCATAATTGAGGTCCAATAGCGCAAGTCCCTTTTCGTTGCATACTTCTATCACTTCCGGCATGATTTCATCCAGATATGGCGTGACTTTGATGAATACCGCCGATACTTTTTTGGATGCCAGTGCGCTGAAAAACTCTATTTGATCGTGAAGCGTCAATTTCTCGAACATTTGGCCTGTCGTAAGTACTATTTGCCCGTCTTGTTCAATCCAGTTGATGATTTCGCGATCAAGCATGACATTGACAGATGTGATCTGTTGTTCGTTCAAATCTTCTCTGGTCAATAATTTCGATGATTGAAACAACTGTAGTGCCAATACCTCATCCAAAAAAACACTTGATTCATTTTTCAAAGACTTATCCCCCTGTTTATTACTTATTAATAATACAATTATATCAAATCAAGTGTTTTCTACAACTTATTATTTTTTCGTTGTGTTGTTTGAACATAAAATTTTTTGTGAAACAAAAAATCGCGTAGGTAAGTTTCCGAAGGAAACTTATTAGCGTCTCAGCTGACATCTAGAGATTTAACTGAAACAAAACTTAGGAACCGATGCATATTATCTAAATTAGGGGTTATGTCCAAAAATAAAAAACCCCCTGAACTCCAGGGGGTTTGAATATCAATTGGGGACAGGTCCAAATTGGTACCTGCTATCCATTTAAAACTAATTTGATTAGTAGTTACCTTGAGCAAGCATTGCTTCAGCTACTTTTTTGAAACCAGCGATGTTTGCACCAGCAACCAAGTTGTATCCGAAACCGTACTCTTGTGCAGCAGTTGCAGCATTGTCATGAATAGTTTTCATGATTTGTTGTAACTTAGCATCAACTTCTTCTGCAGTCCAAGAATAACGCATAGAGTTTTGGCTCATTTCAAGCGCTGAAGTAGCAACGCCACCAGCATTTGCAGCTTTAGCAGGACCAACGATTACGCCTTTTTCGAGTAAGAACTCAAGCGCTTCGTTTGTACATGGCATATTAGCAGCTTCACAAACAAATTTAACGCCATTGTCTACGATTTGCTGAGCGTGCTCGATTCTGATTTCATTTTGAGTAGCACATGGAATCATGATGTCAGCTTTAACGCCCCAAGGTCTTTCGCCTGGGAAGAATTTAGCGCCGAATTTCTCAGCATAAGGAGCAACGATGTCTTTTCCACTAGCTCTAAGGTCAAGTAAGAACTCAATTTTCTCACCAGCGATACCAGCTTCATCAAGAATTTATCCGTCTGGACCAGAAATAGTGATAACTTTTCCGCCAAGCTCAGTAACTTTAAGAGCAGTACCCCAAGTTACGTTACCAAATCCTGAAAGTGCAACTGTTTTACCTTCGAAAGTCTCACCTTGTGCCTTGAGCATTTCTCTTGTGAAGTAAGTTACACCATAACCTGTAGCTTCAGGTCTGATCAAAGATCCACCATATGATAAACCTTTTCCAGTCAATACGCCATTTTCAAATGCGCCTTTGATTCTTCTATATTGTCCATAAAGGTATCCGATTTCTCTTGCAAGAATGGCTGAACCGGAAAGACAAATCTCATTCAGAGTACCTTGGGTTGACGATGCTGGAAAGCTCAACGTCAATAGAGGATTCAGAGTTCAATTCAACGGCGCAATCGGACCTTACAAGGGCGGTCTCCGTTTCCACAAATCTGTAAACATTAGTATTATC
>Ga0255398_1004_pt1 | contig 25679 bp, 16 predicted proteins | sample ANMaggSeSYBR01K3_FD_182119 | JGI IMG/M metagenome (GOLD analysis project Ga0255398, IMG submission 182119) | Sediment cell enrichment communities from methane seep in Santa Monica Basin, California, United Staets - ANME aggregate JGI... | ecosystem: Environmental > Aquatic > Marine > Cold seeps >...
TTTTGCAATATCCATTGCTGCGCGAGAACTTGCACATAACCGTCAGGTGAGCAGTATTGCCGTCTTCACTCAATCAGGGCGGTCTGCTTTGCTGCAATCAAAAACGCGACCAGAAGTTCCAATTCTTGCTTTTACACCCAATGAAAATACTTTCCATACCTTAGGGCTTTATTGGGGGGTTACGCCTTACCTTGTACCCTTTGTAAGCTCGTTAGAGAACATGATTCATTACGTTGAAAAAGCATTGCTAAAATTTGCCAACATTCAGTCAGGCGAGAAAGTAATTATGATCTCTGGTTTTCCCATCGGGGCAATGCGCCCAACGAATCTCGCCATCCTTCATACTATCGGCGAGCTGGATGGTAAATAGTTATCGGAAACTTCGATTGATGTTTTTTAAAGTATCTTTATCCGGCCTAATCTTTTCAGGGGGAAGACGGTTTAGCGGTTCCTTTCCCATGGAATACATTTTGTAAATATTTGGTGTATTTGGATCTACATATAATAACCCTGTTATAAGCCAGTTTCGTCGAATAGCTTCCTCCAGCAAACGAATAGCTTCCGTTCGATTTGTTGGATCGTAATCACGTTCTAATTTTTTAAAAAGTATTACTGAACCATCGTGCATGGTAACTTCTCTTAATGTACCTCTTTCAAAATCATCAATTGTAATTTCATCTCGTGGTGGTATGAATTCAAGCTCATGCAGGGGAGCTTCGTGCCCTTTCCCCCACGAATATGAATGAAGGGAATAATCCTGATTATTAAAAGTAACACAGGGGCTAACAATATCAATAATTGCAGTTCCATCATGGCTGATTGCTGCTTTTATCAATTCCTTCACCTGTTTTGGATCTCCTGCAAATGAACGTGCCACAAATGATGCGTTTGCTGCAAGTGCTTCCATTGCAATATCGACAGGCAGGTATGGATTTTCTCCCTGCCTTTTCAGTTTCAATCCTTTTTCAGCAGTTGCAGAAAACTGCCCTTTTGTAAGTCCATAAACACCGTTATTTTCAACAATGTATACCAAAGGCACATTTCTGCGTGCAATATGTTTAAACTGGCTCAAACCAATATTAGCCGTATCCCCATCTCCACTAATGCCTATCCCTTTCAAACTTGTGTCGGCAAAAAGCGCGCCTTCAGCTATCGATGGCATTCTGCCATGCAAACCATTAAATCCAAATGATTTCTTTAAAAAATAGGCCGCAGATTTACTTGAACAACCAATACCGCTAAATTTGACAAACTTCTCTGGAGGTATTCCCAATTCGTAACATGCGGAAATGATCATATTAGAAATAGAGTTGTGCCCGCAACCTTTGCATAAAGTTGATGGACGCCCAAGATAATCTTGTCGCGTTAAATTTTCCATTATCCTAAATTTTGGTTTTTCCATAATTTATATCCTGTAAATGCCTGGTTATTTCTTTCTTAATCCATTCAGCGCTTAACGAAAGACCATTTATATGAGAAATAGAAATTAGTTTTTCTCCATGTTTTGGGTATTGTTTAGATAGAATATCTTTCATTTGTCCATCTCGATTGCACTCTACAACAAAAATATGCTCATGGTGTGTCAAGAACTCATCCACAGTTCCAGTAAAGGGTATAGCTCGAATTCTCATGTAATCAATCCCAATTCCATCCGCTGTAAACTGATCGATAGCTTCAATTGCTGCCATATCTGATGATCCATATGAAATCAAACCTAATTGATCTTTCGCTTCTTGGGAAACAATTGGTACGGGAACAGAATTCTTTGCACTATCATATTTCATTCTTAAACGATTCAAGTTCCTTTCCCATTCTCCTGGGTCTTCACTGTAGTGTGCAAATTCATCATGCCCTGTTCCACGAGTAAAATAGGCTGCTTTGGGATGCATATTTCCAGGTATTGTTCTGTATGGAATCCCGTCTTTATCAATATCAAGATATCGCCCCCATTTAATTCCTTTTGATATAAATTCCTCCAATTCATCTTCCCAAATCACTTTTCCTCGATCAATTTCAGAATCCGGATATTCAAAGCCTCTACTTATCCACTCATTCATTCCTAATTCGAGATCACTCAAAATTATTACTGGCGTTTGGAATTTTTCCGCGATATCAAGCGCTTTCCATCCAAATTCAAAGCATTCCTGCACATTTGCAGGTATTAATATGATGAAATTTGTGTCACCATGACTTAATGAATGGGCAAAGGAAAGGTCGCCTTGTGATGTTCTTGTAGGTAAGCCAGTACTTGGTCCTACACGCTGTACATCCCAAACCACCAATGGTATTTCGGCAAAATATGCCAATCCTAAGAATTCTGCCATAAGACACAAACCAGGCCCGGACGTAGCAGTCATTGACCGTAACCCAGCCCACCCTGCCCCCACAACCATCCCTATTGACGCCAGCTCATCTTCAGCTTGTACAATCACACAGGTGTTTGTGCTGTTCTCTTCATCAAAACGTAATTTAGGAATGTACTCATTTAATGATTCAGCAATACCGGTAGCTGGTGTTATCGGGTACCAGGCAGAAAATTGCAATCCACCATAAAGAGCACCAATTGCTGCTGCTGTATTGCCATCTACAATAATACGATCTTCACTTATCAAAGGAGGGTTTAATTTAAACCGTTTCTCACAATTAACATTATTTTTTGACCATTCATGCGATCGCAATACTACCTGCATATTTGGTTCTACCGCATTTTTTCTATTCTTAAAATGCTTGTTTAATACCAATTCAATCTTATCAACTTCAATATTTATTAATTCTGCTAGAATCCCAACATAAACCATATTAGCTAAATATGTTTTTAAATAAGCAGGAACCTTGCATTCATTTAAAATCTGATCAATAGGCATTCGGAAAACACAGCATTCTTTTGAAATTTTCGGAACTGTGATCTCTGTATCAACAAGTAGTATCCCACCAGGGTTCATTCTTTTTATATCATTATTAATAACTTTCTGGTTTAAACAAACCAAAATATCATCCTTTTCTAATCTCCCCAAATAACCTTTTTCACTAACACGCATTGAATACCATGTTGGCATTCCTTGAATATTAGAAGGGAAAATATTTCTGCCTGATACAGGAATTCCCATATTAAAAATTGCTTTTAATATAGTGCTGTTTGCCGTCGCACTTCCAGATCCATTAACTGTACTAAATTTGACCCCAAATTCATTTATGTAATTTAATTTTTTATTCATCGCCCAACTTCCTTTAGACTTGAATCTTCCCGTTCGCAGATAAGATTTATGTGTTCCTCAAGAAACTGATAGGCTTTCTTATATTCACCTATTGAAATCAATGTAATTATTCGATCATGGTAATCCCAGACTCGTTTCAAGTATGAAAGGTCCGCAAAAAGATCCAAACCAACTAACTCATACATATCCCAATATGATTTTAGAAGCCCTTTAACAAATATATTGTCTAATTTACAATATATTTTCAAATGATAGGAGCGGTGTTCTTGATGCGGTATCTGAATTTGATTGCAGTTCAATTTGTTTACGGCTTTTTCAACAATAGATTGTATAGAATTTATATCTGATCTGTCTAGTAATTTTACTGATTCGATAAAAAATGATTTTTCGAGCTTATTGCGTAAATCCGAGTATTGATCAAAATATTCTTTATCTGATTTTATTGCGCAATACAAACTCTTTACGACTGCAGTAGAAAAATCATACGGCAAGAGAGATATTCCTTTTCTTGGTTTAACCTCTATCAAGCCTAAGTTTTTCGCTAATTCTATTTGCTCCCTCACGCAGGGAGTGCTTATACCTAATTCGAGACCAATTTGTTTTATGGAGGGTATTTTCTTATTACGATCTTTTGCCAAAGATAATAGATATTCCAAAAAATCCAATTGCTTATTAGAAAATAAATTATTATTTTTCATTAATATTATTTATCTGATTAATAATATTTATAACAAAAATCATCCTTTTAGGCAACTAACTTCTGTAACAAAATATATATGATGTTTTTAATTTTTTGAAAATATTATTCGATGAAACTCTTCTACATAGTGAGGATTACTTTTTTTATCTTTAAAAACAGCTTTTGATGCCATATGCGCTCGAAATTTATTAACATTACCAATTTGCGAGGTGTGTTGTTCAAGTGCTTGCATTTTTTTGAGCCATGATTCAGTGACATCTATAGTTATATTAGATTTTTTTGGTAGAGATAACCACACCTCTTCAACATGATGTGGTTCTAATTCCTCATCTAATAATTCTGGAAAAAACAGTTTGTTCTGTGAAGCGGGAAAAACAGCGTTAACAACAATTTGTCCAGCAGCTCGATGATCAGGATGATTTAAGTAATTATCATTAATATAATAATTAGTGGGGTCACATGTAACAACAATATTCGGTTTTTGAGTTCTTATTACTCGAACTATATTCTTTCTCGCCATAAGATTCGGCACTAGCATTCCATCCATATAATTCAAATATTGAACACCATTGACTCCTAAAATATCAGCAGCGTGTCTTTGTTCTTTCTCCCTAATGGTAATGATATTATTCGTTACCTGATATTTATCGTTTATCCCCTTCTCCCCTTTAGTGAAAAGACAGTAATTTACATTATGTCCTTCCCTCACCCATTTAGCAATAGTTGCACCGCAAAAAAATTCAGGATCATCAGGATGAGCTAAGATAATTAATATGTTTCTTGGTGAATTCCAAAATTTCATTCTTTACGGGAGTCTTTATTTGAATTGTTTTTACGTCTTCTTCTATTAGTATTGCTAATATTTCGGTTTTCTCGCCTGTTTGTTCGCTGCTGCGGTTTCTGATTTCTGTGAACATTTTTCGATTCTTGATTAGATTGAATTACTTCTATCTCCTCAATATCAAATTCTTTTATGCCGTATTCATCTAGTGCTACAAAAACCGCTTTTCTTAAGGGAGCAACGTCTTTCACTTTACCAGCGCCCATAGGAGTATTTACTCTCTTGTTTCTCTTTGGCAAACCTTTTAGAGCTTCAACATAATGACAATATTCATAACTTAAACAGCATCTAAGCCGATTACACATACCTGTAATATCAGATGGTGTTAATGAAATTCCTTGCGTTTTTGCCATTCTGATAGAAATTGATTCGAATTTATTGAGAAACCTTGTACAGCATCTTGTTTCTAATCCACAAGCTCCCATCCCACCATAGTATTTCGCTACATCTCGAGGTCCGACTTTATGAAAATCAATTTTATTAACTTGATATTTCTCTTTTATCTCTTTTATTATGGAATTAAAATTTATTTTGTTTTCATTTTCAGTTGAATAAAGGATGGAAAGCACCTTTTTATCAAATGAAAACTCCGCTGAAATTAATTTCACACCCTTTATTTTCTTGGCAATCATCTTTTCTCGAGAAAGTTTCAACGCCCCAGACGCTTTTATGTCTAAAATATTTTTTTTCTTAAGATCTTCTTTAGTTGCCAATCTGTCAACTGGTTTATAGCGCATCTTTTTTCGCGCTTCCCTGTCTTCTACAATTTGAACTAATTTCCCAAGCTGCCAACCCCTGCTTGTTTCTACAATTATAAAATCTCCTAATTTAACATTTTCGATTGCCGAAGCATCAAAATAATAACTTTTTCCGATCGGGGAAAATTGTATTCCTACAACTACAGGTAAATTATCAGAGGAGGTATCCATGTATTTATTCTTTTAGAACCAACTGAGAAATATATGATGCGATCTTTCCGGTAATATTTTTAATAATAACCGAAACTTTAGCATTAGGATTGTTTACAACTATCGGTTTTCCCGAGTCCCCATGAATTCTGATATTTGGATCTAGGGGTATTCTACCGAGAAAGTCTAAACCATATTTATTCGCCATGTCCTCTCCCCCACCGCTGCCAAATACATTAATAACTGACCCGTCCGGCAACTCAAGGCCCCCCATATTTTCGATAACACCAGCAATAGGAATACCCAACTTCTGGAACATCTCAATTCCTCTGCTAGCATCATCTACTGAAACTTGTTGCGGCATTGTTACAACTACTCCGCAAGTAACGGGAATATGTTGAGAAAGGCTAAGTTGGACATCACCAGTACCAGGTGGCAGATCTACTATCAAGTAATCCAATGGTCCCCATTCAACATCTTCAATAAATTGTTTTATTGTGCTATGCAAGAGCGGGCCTCTCCAAATCAACGGCTGACCATCTTTGACTAAAAAGCCAATCGAAATAACTTTTACTCCAAATGCTTCAGCTGGAATCAGCTTCCCGTCTTTGGGTTGAGGTAATTTGCTCAAACCCATCATTATTGGAATATTAGGTCCATATATATCAGCATCCATCAAGCCAACTTTTGAGCCTGCAACCGATAGCGCCACTGCAATATTTACCGCAACAGTTGATTTTCCAACCCCACCTTTACCGGAAGAAATTGCAATTATATTTTTTAAGCTTTTATTTCCTTTATCTAGTATGGCTTTATCTTGGGGAACAACAGCTGTCATATTTATTTTTATATCGGCCACACCTTCCAGTTTTTCGATGGCATTCTTAACATCGTTTTTTATATGGTTTTTTAAAGGGCAAGCGGGGGTGGTGAGCACTACTGACAAGCTCACATTTCCGTCCTCAACAACTACATCCTTAATCATATTTAAAGACACGAGATCACGATTTAATTCTGGATCATTAACTGTACGCAATATTTCAATTACGGATTCTTTATTTAGTTTATTTGACATTTATGATTTTCTCTCTATTCATAGTCTGATTAAAATAGTCTTATGCACAAACTTTGACCGCGTGCAATTCTATCACAATGGATTCTATTGTATTTCTTGGTAATAATTACTTTTTATAAAAACATTAAAATCAGTTATTATTGAGTAAATTAATTTTATCTTGTTTTTATCTGGAGTTTTTATATGAAAAAAGTACTAATTGCATATTCTACGTGGGCAGGAGCAACTCATGAAATCGCTGAAAAAATCAGCAAAGTATTTCAATCTAATTCGTTTGACACTGATGTTGCCCCCGCAAATGAATGTAAGAATATTGATAATTATGATGTAATTCTATTAGGTACATCGATTCATGCAGGGCAAACAGGAAAAAGCTTTCGTTACTTTATTAAGCAGAACATTGACATCTTAATCAATAAACCCACTGCGATATTTATTGTTTGTGCCAATATGATGTTTGATTCAGAAGAGAATAAAGATGAAACTTTAGCGTGGCTGGGAAAAGTCCTGGGGAAATATGACATATTTAATCCCATATCAATTGGTTTATTCGGTGGAGTTACGCTCACAAATGGGGAAGATTTCAATAAGTTAAACATTTTAATTCGTAAAATGATAACTGCAATGAATAAAAATATGACCGAAAAACACGGGAAAAGCGATTTTAGAAACTGGGAACTAATCAATACATGGGCAGAAGGTGTTATTAAGCAACTTGAAAAGTAGAGTTCCATTCTTATGAAATTACACAAGGAAGCCAATCGCCTTATCTATGCTATCTATTTATTACTTGCTTTCATTAGCAGTTATCTTGCATTTCGTGCAATGACATGGGGTCCATGGGCTTTCAGTGATTCATCTGCATATGTGAGTGCGGCAAGAAATTTTGCGTCCGGAAATGGGTTTGTTATTTATCAATCATCAGGCGCAGTCAAAATAATAAAAGAATTTCCTCCATTTTTCCCTGCGTTACTAAGTATTTTTGGTGGCATTAAACTCGATTATATAAATACGCTTCGTTGGTGGAATATCTTTCTTTTTTCCTCTTCAACGCTTTTAATCTCGCTAAATATTTTCACTGCAACTCGGAAACATCATTTATCTATAATGGCTGCTTTGTTTTTCATTTCATCTCCTCAAATTGTTACTATATATTCGAGTGCAATGTCTGAGCCGCTATTCCTATTCCTTTTATTATTATCATTTTTTTTGTATCAACTTGTTTTACAAAAAGATAACAAACCACTTCAATTCACGTTTCTCGTTATTTCCTCACTTCTACCGATCACCAGATATGCTGGCATTTTATTTGTTGTAATTTTTGGAGCCAGTTTCTTTGTTTTTTCGCAAAACACTCGAGTAATTAAGAGAATCAGAAAAACTGCTCTTTACTATATATTTGCTTTCCTCCCTGTTAGTTTGTGGTTATTTTCGCTTTTTAATCAATTAAATATAGTTGGCGGAAAGCGCTATTCTTTTAATATTAATATCTTTCAAAATATTGCAAGAAGTATTCTTGAGGAATCAAAAGTCATAAAATTTTGGATTCCATATGTCGAAATATACATAGGCACTTTCACCGAAACCTTTATAATTCTATTTACTGCAATCCTAATTATTTTTCTTATTGGATCGGCAATCAAGCAATTAATTTCTTCAAACAGAGCAACCGAATTACATAAAAAACATTTATTTTTTCTATTAATTATGTTAATTTTTGGATATATTTTATTCATCAGCCTCACGCATTCAATTACTATTCCTCAAATTGATATCATTGATCGCATGATGATACCAGTATATCCTCTATGTATTTTTATTTTTTTCCTATCTATAAATGCCCTTATCGACAAAATTGGGAAAGAGAATTTATTAACAGTTTTCATTGTCGCACTATCATTTTTAGGCCTAAGATACAACTTCTTGCGCACAAATTCATATATAAAAACAATGGAAGAGAATGGGCATGGTTTTACAGCACGCGCATATCATCAATCTGGATTAATTAATGAGATCCGAAAACTCTCTTGGGATCAAGAATTAATTTCTAACTCATCCGGTTTTGTTCTTTTCTACACCAACCGATATCCCATGCAAGTTAATAATTTTCCTAATTATGCTTATGGCTCAGGGAACTCATATGGGGAAAATTCTTTTCGCGAAAACAACACCGCCTTAATAATATTGTTTTCAGACTTTTCTAATTATTATGGTGAAAATTCTGAAAACCTTCTGTATTCGTTAACAAACTCCCTCAATGTCAATTATGTTGACATTGAAGGAGGTATCTATTATTATCGATAAATAATTTATTCCACAGTAACAGATTTCGCCAAGTTTCTTGGCTGATCCACGTCAAGTCCCCGCATCGTTGCAATGTGGTACGCTAACATTTGTAATGGAATTGCTGTTAATATCGGATTAACCATCCATGGCGCATCTGGTATCCATAAAATTTTATCTGCAATGTCAACAACCCTGTCGTCCCCATCAGTTGCAACAGCAATGATTTTTCCACCACGGGCTTTAGCCTGCTCCACCTGGCTAAGCATTTTTTCATACCACTTATCCTTTGGCATAATAGCCAAAACCGGCATTTTCTTATCAATAAGAGCAATCGGCCCATGCTTCATTTCTCCGGCTGGATACGCCTCAGCATGAATATATGAAATTTCCTTCAATTTCAAGGCACCTTCATAAGCAATCGGCATATTAATTCCTCGGCCTAAATACAGGATATGATCATATTCCTTTAAATATTTTGCTACTCGTAGTGCATCGTCTTCTCTGTCTAAGCATACGGAAACGAGATCAGGGACTTTACTAATATCACTAATTAATCTTCTTGTTTGCTCTATACTTAGTAAACCATTAAAGTCTGCGAGCATTACAGCTAAAAGATATAAATCAACTAAAGGTGCTGTAAATGCTTTTGTAGATGCCACGCCAATTTCAGGGCCAACTTGCATAGAAATATAGCCATCTGCAAGCCGCATAGCTTGAGATCCAATTGCATTAACGATAGACCAAACAACCGCACCCTTTCTTCTCGCCTCTTCCATTGCGCCAAGAGTATCGGCAGTTTCCCCAGATTGAGAAATTGCGATCACTACGGTATTTTTGTTTATAATCGGATCTCTATAGCGAAATTCTGAGGCAATATCAACCTCTACTGGTATTTTTGCGATTTCTTCTATCAGATATTTCCCCACCATACTTGCATGATTAGCAGTACCACATGCAACAATCTTTATATTTTCGATCTTCTGCACAAAATCTTTGTCAATATTTAATTTTGGAAGAATAATTTTTTCATTATTGAAATTTATCCTTCCTGCTAACGTGTCCGTTATAGATCTGACTTGTTCATGAATTTCTTTCTGCATGAAATGACGATAATTTCCTTTTACAGCTGAAACCGGATCCCAATTTATTGTCTCGACCTTATATTTAACAACTTCTCCATCCAATGCAGTAATACGGATATCATCTTTTGTGATAACAGCAATTTGCTCGGAATCAAGAAACACCATTTTATTTGTATGAGATAAGATCGCAGGAATATCAGAAGCAATAAAATTTTCTCCCTCTCCCAACCCAATAACTACACCTCCAGCATTGCCTATTCTTGCAGCAATTATTATCTCCGGATCACTTGTCGAAATTACAACAATTCCATGGGCACCCCTTATTCGCCCAAGAGTTTTCTGCACCGACTCCTCTAATGAATGTCCATCATCTAAATGCTTCTCAATCAAATGAACAATTGTCTCTGTATCTGTATCTGATGTAAACTTCACCCCATCATTCAGAAGTTCATCTTTTATTTCAAGGTAATTTTCAACAATACCGTTATGGACTATCACAACTTTCCCTTTATATCCAATATGCGGATGTGCATTTTTTTCATTTGGTTCACCATGAGTCGCCCAACGAGTATGTCCAATACCCGGGCTGCCATTAATAGGTTTATCTTTGACTAGTTTTATTAGTCGAGATATTTTCCCTGAATCCCGCCTTACTTCAATCTTGCCGCTTTCAATTACAGCGATTCCCGTGGAATCATAACCACGGTACTCCAATTTCACTAAACCCTCTAAAATGATTGGTGTTGCGTTCTTGTTACCAACGTATCCTACTATTCCACACATTTAAACCTCCACATGTATTGTTCAACAAGAAAATACAACCATTATATTAAATGGTCATATAAATTTCTTGAGTTCATAGGAAAAGGTCAGGGATTTTCACCTGGAGGGCATCCGCCGAACTTTCGATTTTCCTGATCTACTATTGAAATCAGTTAACTCTACTCTGCAGTAGAGAACCCTCACCTCGTCATTTTGTATTAGTGCTACAAAATCAGGCGCTACCTTTTCATAATATTTACCAAATTATACATTAATTTCATAAAACTTGACTTAATGTAAATTGCCTAATAAAATTTAATTACAATATAATTTACTATAGGAATAAATTAGTTGAAAAGGTGCTTAGGGAGCAGGTTCTCTGAAAAATAAATTGAAACCCCGAGGTGTAAATTACTGCTGTTTGAATTACTCCTAAAATAGCATTTAAGACTGAAGGGACAAACTTGATTTTATGGATCTCTTAAAGTAAAAGTTATATATCCAAAATCAATTTATTACTGCCCATTATTACCAAATAAAAAAGGAGAAATATGAATACACCAAAAGATTTAAAATTTATCAAAACAGATGAGTGGGTAAAAGTTGATGGTAATACCGCAATAATAGGGATATCGTATTTTGCACAGGATCAGCTTTCTGATATCGTCTATATTGAATTTAATAAAGAACCAGGGGAATCCATTGAGAGAGATCAAGTCTTAGTAACAATTGAATCTGTAAAAGCTGCAGCTGATGTTAAAAGTCCTGTCAGCGGTAAGGTTATTGAAATAAACGAAAGTCTTTCAGATACTCCAGAAACTTTAAATGAAGATCCGTATGAAAATGGTTGGCTATGCAAAATTGAATTAGATAATCTTTCAGAATTAGATGACCTCATGAATGCTAAAGCATATGACGAGTTTTGTGAAAGTAGGCATTAATGTTCATTCCGCATACTGACAAAGAACGTCAGGAAATGCTAAAAACAATTGGGAAAGACTCAATTAAAGCTCTTTTCACTGACATACCTGAATCAAAAAGATTTCCTGTTTTCGATTTACCTAAGGGTATATCTGAAATGGATGCATATAAGCAAATGAGCATGCTTGCAGATGCAAATAATTCCTGCGAGGAGATGATAAGTTTTCTTGGAGCTGGTGCTTATCACCATTACATCCCTGCTGCAGTAGATCTTCTATTGCAACGCGGGGAGTTTTTTACTGCATACACACCATATCAACCCGAAATTTCTCAAGGAACATTGCAAGCAATCTTTGAATTTCAATCTTTAATCGCCAATTTAACTGGTATGGAAGTCAGCAATGCCTCACATTACGACGGCGCAACAGCAGCTGCTGAAACATGTATTACAGCTTACTATCATTTTCGTAAAAAAAGAGGAAACATCATCCTTTCCCCCTTTATCCACCCACACTATTTAGAAACCATTAAGACTTATCTTCAAGCAATAGTTGAAATTGAAGTTCGCATTCCTAACATCTCAAAACCAGCAGATTTTTTAGAGTCAACAAGACAATTGGTTGACGAGAATACTGCTTTGGTGATGGTGCAATATCCTGATTTTCTAGGAAATATTCTAGATTATTCGGAATTATCTTCCTTTACACATGAAAACGGTTCTTTATTCGCTGCTATTGTTTATCCAATTGCATTGGGCATGCTGAAATCGCCTGCAAAAATGGGTGCCGATTTTATAGTTGGTGAGGGACAATCCCTGGGACTTCCTTTAAATTTTGGAGGGCCATATCTGGGGTTTTTCACAACACGCAAAATTTTTATCCGAAAAATATCCGGCAGGATCGTTGGGGAAACGAAGGATGAAGATGGAAAACGCGGGTATGTTCTAACCCTTACCGCTAGGGAACAACATATCAGGCGCGGAAAAGCAACATCCAATATTTGTACTAATCAAGGATTAAATGCACTAGCAGTTTCAATTTACCTTAGTTTGTTGGGAAAACAAGGATTAAATGAAGTTGCAAAGCAATGTTTTCATAAAGCCCATTACGCAGCTTCTCAGATAGAAAAAATAAAAGGCTTTACAGTACTTAATGAACATCCTTTTTTCAATGAATTCGTAATTCAATGTCCATCCAATGTTAAGAAAATACAGAGCAATCTTTTAAAAAGAGGAATTCTTGCTGGTTACAATCTGGAATCCGATTTTTCTTCTAGAAAGAATCAATTACTGATAGCAACTACTGAGCAACTCACTCGAGAAGATATCGACTTCTTTGTGGAATCCCTACGAGAGGCAACCAATGTCTGAACCAACTATTTACGAACTATCATCAGAAGGAAGATTCGGGATCAAGTATCCTGATTTAGATGTTCCAGAAACTAAATTACCCGACGATTTTCTACGGGAAGATGTCCCTTTACCAGAACTATCAGAATTGGATGTAATTCGTCATTTTACAAACTTATCTAGTCTAAATTACTCAATTGATAAGGGTTTTTATCCATTGGGTTCCTGCACCATGAAATACAATCCCCGAATTAATGAAGTTACAGCTCGTTTTCAGGGATTTACAAACACACACCCATTTCAACCAATTGATACTATCCAGGGTAATTTAGCAGTCATGTATTTTTTGCAGGAATTGTTACAAGAAATCACAGGGTTTGGCGCTGCAACCCTTCAACCAGCTGCAGGGGCACATGGTGAATTTGTTGGCGGGTTAATTATAAGTGCCTACCATAAATTTAGGAATGATAATCATCGCACAAAAATACTAATTCCAGATTCAGCACATGGAACAAATCCTGCCACCTCAAATATGTCTGGATTAGATATAGTCACTATCCCTACAGATAATCGTGGAAATATTGATTTAAACACATTAACTGAAGTTTGCAACGAATCAACTGCTGGTCTTATGCTTACTAATCCAAACACATTGGGCTTGTTTGAGGAAAATGTGTTGGAGATTATTGATATTGTTCATACAGCAGGAGGCCTCGTTTATGGAGATGGAGCAAACTTAAATGCACTTTTAGGCATTGTTAAACCAGGTGAACTTGGCTTCGATATCATGCACATCAATCTTCACAAAACATTTGCTACACCACATGGTGGTGGCGGTCCCGGGTCTGGACCAGTTGTTGTTGCAAATTATCTGGCAGACTTCCTGCCGGAGCCCATTGTCGGTATTGTTGAAGACGGGAATGATGAAATCCCTCCTCTATATGGTTTTATTAATCCGAAGAATTCTATTGGCAGAATGAAAACATTTCATGGCCATTTTGGCATCATCGTGCGAGCATTAACTTACATTTTGATGCAAGGAAAAGATGGGCTTCGAGAAGTATCAGACCATGCAGTATTAAACGCCAATTACCTTATGGTACTTTTAAAAGATCATTACACTCTGCCTTTTGATCGTACGTGCATGCATGAATTTGTTCTTGAAGGAGTTTGGAAAGATGTACATGGAGTGCATGCATTAGACGTTGCCAAGAGACTGATGGATTATGGTTTCCACCCACCCACAAATTATTTTCCACTAAATGTGAACGAAGCCTTGATGATAGAACCAACTGAAACCGAGAACAAACAAACTTTAGATCATTTTGTTGACGCTATGATTGCTATCGCTAAAGAAGCGCATGAAACACCGGAACTTTTAACAACCGCCCCTCATAACACACCAATTAAACGATTGGACGAAGTAAAAGCCGCTAAAGACCTTGTTTTATGTTGCTGGTTTCCTGATAAAATCTAGGAGTAAATTTCCGCTGGGTTCAATAAACCCAGCGGATTCTTATTTGATATACTGATCTAGTCTATCGAGAACAGCATCTAATTTTTCAATATCTTTTCCGCCTGCTTGCGCTAATTGTGGACGACCTCCACCACTACCACCAATATCCTTGGCAATATTACGAGCTATCTTTCCTGCATTAAAACCCCTCTTTATGAGGTCATCAGAAACCGCGACAATTAATTGAATTTTGTTATTTTTTACAATATTTGAAAGCACCGCGGTTCCCTCCGAGAAATCGTTTCTGAATTCATCCGCAATTTCCCGCATGATACCAAGCGATAAATCTCTAAATTTCATTTTAAGAATAGGTATTTCACCAATGGAGTACATTTCTTCTTTGGCCTTATGATATTCGTTTAGCGCTTGTGATTTTGCTAATTTTTCTACTTGGTCTAATAATTTCTGCTTTTCATTAAGCAATTTATTTACAGAAAGACGGAGATCACCAATTGGGCATTCCAATTCATTCGCAGTTATTTTCATGATCGACAACCTATTATGAATGATTTCGTAGGCTTTTCGACCAGTTACTGCTTCAATTCGCCTAATTCCTGCAGCAGCGCTACCTTCGCTTGTAATGATAAAAGTGCCAATGTCGCTCGTTTCAGAAACATGCGTCCCACCGCAGAGCTCATAAGAATATGGCATAACTTCACCAATTGCAATTGTTCGTACATCTTCACCATATTTCTCACCAAACAACGCTGTTGCTCCCTCGTTCAATGCTTGATCAAGTTTTTTATGGGTAATTATCAGACTGGAATTTTCCAAGATAGCATTATTCACTTGCTTTTCGATCTCTTTCAACTGATCAGGGGTTACTGCCTCGGGATGAGTAAAATCAAATCGTAATCTATCTGGAGCAACCAAAGAACCAGCCTGCCTAACATGTTCTCCTAGGACTCCTCTTAATTTAGCTTGCAGCAAATGTGTGGCAGTATGATTGCGCATAATATCTTGCCGCCGCTTTCTGTCTACCTCTACTTCCACAGTTTGCCCGACCTGTATTTTTCCTGCTTGCATCTCCCCACTGTGAACAATTATTCCTGGGGCTGGCTTTCTAACATCTTTAACAACAAAAGTGCTTTCACCATTTTCGGATTTAATGAATCCAGTATCAGAAACTTGTCCCCCAGATTCAATATAATAATTCGTGTTCCTGGTAACAATTTCTGCCTCATCGCCTTCAGAAATATCTAAAACCAAAGATCCATCCTTAATAATGGAAACTACTTCAGTACTAATCAATAAAGAGGCATATGGATCTGCAATAATGCCATCCTTGTTAATTACTTTTTCTTTGATCAAATCAGAAACAATTTCAGAATAAAATTCAGCATCTTCCCCACCCAATGGTCCAAATTCTTTGCCGGCTCCTGAGCTCAATCGATGTTTTTCCATAGCATCATAAAACCCTTTTTGACCCACGGTAAACCCATTTTCCTCGAGCACGTCTTTTGTTATTTCAAGCGGAAGCCCATGTGTAGCATATAAATCAAAGGCCAAATCTCCTCGAAGTTCTTTTTCATCGCCCTCAGCCATTGAACTCATATAGGTTTCGAGTATTGATAAACCTCCCTCCACTGTACTTTTAAATTTCTTCTCTTCTCGGGTCAAATTAGCAATAATTGTTTTATTATTTTTCTTTAGTTCGGGATAAGCATCCCCATATGATTCGATTACTTTTATCGCAACCTGCCCTAAGAATGGATCATCTAATCCGATTTTTGAGCCAAATCTAGCAGCGCGGCGAATGATCATACGGCAAATATAATTTCTCCCCACATTTCCCGGTACTACACCATCCGCAATAAGAAAACTAGCAGCTCTACAATGATCAGCTATTACCCTATATGGAGTGAAATGCTTTTCCCTCTCTTTTTCTGTTTGACCGCTGATCTCCATGACAACATCCATCAGCGGCAGTAATAAGTCGGTTCGATAATTAGAATCCACATCTTGTATCACCGAAACAATACGCTCAAAACCCATACCAGTATCAACATGGCATGCAGGAAGTTTATCGAGTGTATTTGGTCCTGTTCTGTTATATTGTATAAAAACAAGATTCCAGAGTTCTAAAAATCTAAAGCAATCACCATTCACAAAACATTTATGATTTGGGTCATCCTTTTTATCGCAGTATTTTTCTCCTCTATCTATATGTATTTCGCTGCATGGACCACATGGACCTGTTTCAGCCATTTCCCAAAAATTGTCCTTCCGTCCAAAGTAAACAATATGATCATAGTCAATGCCCGGCTGCTTTTCCCAGTTTTCCGCAGCTTCTTCATCTGTTGGAATTTCACCCTTCTCATCTTTAAAACAGGTGACCCATATTTTGCTTTTATCTAGCCCCCATACTTCTGTCAAGATTTCCCACGCCCATGAAATTGCCTCCTTTTTGTAATAATCTCCGAAAGACCAATTTCCGAGCATCTCAAAGAAAGTGTGGTGATAATCATCCCGGCCAACATCATCCAGGTCATTGTGTTTTCCAGAAACTCGCATACATTTTTGAGAATTAACTGCGCGTTTATATGGACGGTCATCTGTTCCAAGAAAAACATCTTTAAATTGGACCATACCAGCATTTGTAAAAAGCAGCGTTTGATCTCCACCGGGAACTAATGAAGATGAAGGGACAAATGTATGCTCCTTTTCTTTAAAGAATTCGATAAATTCTTCTCGGATTTTATTACCAGTGATGTTTTTATTCATTGACTCCTCAAAATAATTCCATGTTTTATGGAAGAAATTATATATTAAAGAATTAACTTAATTATTCTTTATTAACGGGAAACTGCTAATTTAATGATCTTTCCACTGTCATCCATCGTTACTCTTGCATATTGAGTATGTGTGCGTTTCTCAGATACGATAGATTTGTTATATAAGATTTGAGTAAATATTTTATATTCTGAATTACTACCAATCGTACTATTTTTATTTGTTTCAATATCTACCATCTTATTAATGTTGATTTTATGTTTTTTCACCAAGATTTCTGCATTTTCTAATCCCGGTATATAACTTTGCAATAATTCTTGTAGGTCTTTGGTAACTCTTTCAGACATACCTGTTGGTGTAACAATGCTTCCATCCTTATCGCTAACTACTTTTATATCATCTTTTGAATATATATCCTTCCTTGTTTTCTCTAAGTAAATATCGGGTTCCAAATATCCTAGAGGATCTCCATAAAGAACAAATGACTGAAGTGTTTTTTGGTCTTCCCCATCTAAATATCCTTGGCGCTGCTTCATTACTTTTACTAAACCGATCTTTGCCTGCATTAATGATTCGCCAAAAGAACAGCCTTCTTTAATATATTTCCAAAATATAAATCCAAGTAAGTCTCCCCCGATCAATGGCGTGAATACTGACCCGTATGAAATGCACGTTGATCCAACAAATCCTTGGCTATCAATTGATATAAATTTCAATGCGATAGAATCGTCAATTGATTTTTCTTTTATATTCCCGCCATAGCAGGCTTCTGTAAAAACAAGATCGATATTATTTGTTGGTTTTAAAAGTTTATTTGCTGATATCGCAACAGGGAAATCTGGGCCGGGTGATACTTCATTAAAATCCCGCTGACCATACCATTCTGGTGTATCTGATAAACCATGCAAGTTGAAATAAGCACATTTAGCTTTCATAAGTTCATCGATATCGATAGTTTCATTATCAAACGGTGGAGATATTCTTAGGTCAGCTCCTTTTCCTATCGGCCTAAATGCGGCTATAGATGATCGACGCCAAACTTCAGCAGAATAACCAAAATCCTTTGGTTTCTTAATAAAACCCCTAATTATTTTCAGAATATTAAAACGTTTAATTATTATAGATATAATATTTTTTGATGGAATAAGGGCTGCGTGAAATCTTGTCACATTCCTGATTTGATTAATTAATAAACCCGGATCAGCACCCTTCTCCCCCGGCAGTCGACCAACAGGCCACTCTGGCAGAAGATAATTACTAGATGATGTAGAATATGGGTTATCTGATAATACCTCCTTATCACCATCATCCGTTGGATTAGGCAGCCTATGAAATGGTATTACACCGTCATTCCCTATTATGACAACAGCTCCTATTTCTTTTCCACCTTCTTTTAAAATATTATTCAGATCCATCAAACTTAATTTGATCTTCCAGGGATCGATCTCGCCAACAATATTCATCCCCCATTTATTCATAGAATTGAAGTCGTCAGGTAAAAACACATTCGATTCCCAACAGGCTCTTTTATTAAAAGTATTTGATAGTTCAGTTAATTTTTCAATAATTACATCTGCGGACTTCGGACCATATTTTCTTGTTAATCCGGACTTTGAAGAAAGAATCACGTAAACGGGAGATAGTTTTGCATCATTGGAAGTTTGCAATATAGATTTTTGTTTCAACTGCTGCGAATTTTCTCTCTTCCCTGCAGAAAGTCCCTTTGACTTATTTTTTGTTTCATCTCCAGAATTAAGTCGATTCCAATCTAAAGAGACTGCAATGCTGGTTGGAATTTGCTGATCATAAAATATCTCTCTATCTTTCGGCCAAATAGATAAATATTCATGGTCACTACCTAACAACCTCCTTATTACAACCCCACCTGGATCAGATTGGACACAAGAATGCAATAAAACTACCGCTTCAGTCTCATTCCCGGAATTCATCTTTGCCGTTGCCAACCATATTCTAAAGAGAATGCATTTTTGCCATCTCTGATGATAAATTTCCACTAATTGTGAGTTTGACTCTGAGTCTTGAAGCCTTAAGGAAATTCGATAGTGCTCAAATGCAATTAAAATATTGTTAGGATCTTCTGCAATTGCACTCTTTATCAATTTTTCTGCATTCTTAAAATTATTCCTCTTTATTTCATTTTTAACAGCACGTAGAGTGGTTGCCCATGGATAAATTTTATCCAAATCATTTATTTTTCCTGTAAGAACGTAAATTACAGAATGTAAGTACTTATCAGTTTCCTCTGATTGGTTAGCTAACAATTCATAACATTCTAAATTTTCAGGATCGCTTTCTAGAATTGATTGAACCCCTCTCTTTGCTTCTCGGTCATTCTTGTTTGTAAAATCTATTTCAGCTTTGAAAATATTGCTTTGGATATCATCAGGATACTTATTAAGCCAACTGTCAACCAGGTTATTTAAAAAGTAAATTTCTCCGTTTCTTAAACCGGCTCGATATATTTGGTTATATTTTATTAAACCTATGCGCAACCCTTTGTCCACGTCTTCCTTCACACCTCTTTATTTACCATTTTGGCTCATTTTAATTTGGAATGAATTATCCAAGATTCGTTTAATTCTTTCTAGATCAGAATCTTCATTATCCGTCCCAATTGCTCTCTCTAAAATTGTATTTGCTTCTTTATATCTACCTCGTTTATATAATAATATGCCAGTATATCTCAAAAGGTCATAATTATCTGGCAAGATGTCTAATCCCTCCATAAGAATATCAATTGTGCGTTTAAAATCACGCCTGTTTTCAAATAATTGCGATACTTGAATATATTTTTTCCCATCAAAAGGATCAAGTGCTATTACTCTGAAAAAGTAATCAATAGCTTTATCAAGATCTCCAAGATCTTTTGCTACCTCACCCAACAAATTTAATACATCGATGTTTTCTGAATCATTACTCAGTGCTTTTTCTGCATATTGAAACGCGTTTGCTGTATCTCCATTAAATTTATATAATTTTGCCAGATAAACAAGAAGGTGTGTATTCTCAAATAATTCTTTTCGATCTAACAAATATTTTATTGCTGTATCGATCCCGGTTTCTTGATAGATATATTTTGCTGTTTGGATTACAAGGATTTCTTTGTTATCCAAATCATTTATTTTTTTGAATCCATCTAAGAATGAAACTGCACTATCGACATTCTCCAACTCTTTTATTATCATTGATTTTAAAATGATAGCTTCTATATTATTGGGACTATGATTTAGAATTGAATTAGTTATTTCTTTAGCTCCATTAAAATTGCCTTTTTTAAATTCAATCTTGCCATAGATAATATTAATCTCATTTCTATCTGGTTGAATAATCCTTGCTTTATCAATTAAATAAATTGCCTCATTCAACTTATCTTCTTCAACAAGGGCATCAGCAATTTTTATTATTATTGGCAAGTCTTTTTTGGTATTGGTAAGTTGCTCTCTAAGATCTTCTATTTTTATTTGCCTTCCCGATTCTGTTGTGAGTCTGGCAATTTGATTTGTATAATTTATCTTAGGATTATATGTCTCAGCATTTTGAAAATGCCTGTATGCTGCACGATTATTTCCTAGTTTTTTACTTAGGTTGCCAGCAACGTTTTCCCATTCATATTCTTCTGGCCATTTATCAAGTGCAAGGCATAATGCTGAATAACTATCCGATAACTGACCAAGATGTTTATTTGTAATCGAAAGGGCCATATAATGCTCAGGTTTTAAATCTCCTTTTTGTAATATCTCCAAAATAATCGATTTCGCCTTTTCTGGTTCAATATCCTTATATAAAACAGCATAACTGAATAATCCCTCTTGATTGTTTGCCATCAATGCCAATACACTATCAGCTTCTGTTGTTCTTCCCAACGATATTAATGAAAAAATAATTGCGCCAACATTTTCTCCACTCGGAGATAACTTTACTACTTCTTCATGGTAAGTGTTCTTGTTATAAAGAACGGCCATGGATCTATCGATCCATGCCTTAAGGCTTTCACATTCTATTTTTTCATTCTTTCTTATTTCTTCAAATATTTCTAAATCGTCTTCAATAATTCTAAAATTGTGGTTTTTTATTAGTAATTCGTCATATAATCTATTTCTCTCAAGCATTGTTGTTAGGATTTTTAAAAATATTTTCGCAAACCGATTTGTTAATCCAAAAGCATATATTTGTTTTCTGCAAATATCTATCGCAGTTGAAAGATCGTCTAATTCGTAGGCAGCACCACAAACACCAAGATAACGAATTATTTTATTAATGTCTTTTATCGAACTTATTTCGCGCGGCAAACTTTCCGATCTCATTTGATTCAGCATAGCGAGGTATATGTCTTTCGCTTCTTGTTGGTCGCCATTTCTAATAAGTAATCTTGCTTGAATTACAGCCAGGTGATTATTTACATTGTCTTTATCATTAAACTCAGCAATTATTCTCGCCGCCTTCACCTCTTCATTGTTTTCTAACGCATTTTCCGCTTTTATTAATATTCCTTCTTTATCAAAATAATCGTGATCTACTGTATTCTTTTCAATATATTCATCCACGTATGTTTTTTTACCTAATATGTACGCTAGTTTAAAAGTTAATTCCTTAAGAGATTGATTCGTTGAAAATTGATCAATACTATGCATTGCGAAATCAAACGCATTCGTTAGTTGTCCATCCTGGATTTTTAACAGAATTGCCAAAATATATTGATCTGAAATGTCCCTCTTCCAATTTTCCGGAATCAATATATCGTAATTTTCAAATTGAATTGTGGCAATCTCTGTATCTTTTTCTATTAAATAAATTGCCTTGTTTAATGCTTCCACAGCTAAATCGTTTTCCTTTAATTGTAATAAGATGTCAGCTTTTATAAAAGAAAGATAAGCTGTTCTTTTCTTTGATACATTAATCAGGTGCAATGCCTTTTCAAAATCATGCAGTTGATAATAAATAGATGCGGATTCGATGATGTTCTTTTGTGAAAAATCTTCTTTCCGAGATAGATATTTTTCCATTACTCTCGTTGCTGATACAGGAATCCCACAATCAAAATAATATTGTGCAATGATAAGCAGGTTGTCTAATTCAAAGGTTTTTATCTTTTCTATTTCTGATAAATAATATTCAGCGTCTTTATATCGTTTTCTATTTAATAAAGACTTTACTTTCGCAATAGAAAACATAAGGGAGTATTTATCATCCGCTTCTCTAGAATCAAGCAATGACATAAATTCGTGGTTTTCATGCAACAAATCCGAATATTTCAGGATTTTTCTTGAACTAAGCGAGTTACTGCTAATTTGTTGTTTTATTAACCCAACTGCTTCGGTTGGAAGTTTTAATCGGTTATATGATTGGATCAATAAATCTAGAATTACTGAATGAGTTGGTTTTAATTTTTGGGCCTTATTGAGATAAATAATCGCTTGATCAAAATTATTTTTTCTAAAATACAAATTTCCCAATCCATAAGGAATTCTCCAACTCTCTTTTGAATTATTAAATGATTTTTCTGATATGAGTCCAAAATAACCGGTCTCTTTTTCTCCTCTCCCTATTTCAATAATCATCATTCTTAGTAACAGAGAGGGATTATTAATATTTAACAAACTGATTAATTCTTGAAATCTATTTATTTCTTGGTCTGATAATTTATTAGTTCGTCTGCTGTAAGGAAATTCCGCAAGTGAAGTCTTTAATAAAAGACAACCATATGCGATAATTATTTCTTCATTAATAATTTCTCTATCTACAAGTGAAGAGATAATTCTTCCAGCTCTTTTTAATTTCCCTATCTCAATAGAAACCTTGACTTTTGCTTGACCAATCTTAGGTGACAAAACCCATTTGTCTTCATATGTTTGCAAAAATGATTCCGCTTCCTCAAACATATTATTATCGATCAATTCATAAATAATTTCTTCCACAACCACTTGCTTAATTTCTCCTGTTTTTTCAGAAAGGCGGCGTAAGATTTCTTTATTCTCTTGGGTTTTTCCAAGAGACCTTTTTACTTTGGCATTTAATAATGCTATTTCAGGATGATTTTGATACTTAGTAGGTAGATTATTTAAAAATAGCTGTTGTTCTTCAATATCTTCATTTTTCCTAAGGTACTCTTCAATAAATTTTATTGTTCTAATATCCTTGTTCGGTTCACTAATTACATTTGCGATTAAAGTACTTGATAACAACTTGTTGTTATTTCTTTGGTGAAATAACGCCTTTAAAATTTTAGCTGTTATGTTGTTTGGAAAATCAGATAGTATCTCCTCAATTTCGTTTTGAAACTCTATCTTCTTTTCTGCTCTCAGAGCCGAAATTGCATATTCTAATTTGTCATTAATGTTGAGTTTGTTAATTGTCTTTTGAACAATAAAGGAATCCTGCCATAAATCTAAATATTGTAAGCTTTTGTAAAATTGATTTTTTTCTTCTCTTAGCATATTACTTTTTGTAAATAATATTGAATAATATTTAACTGCTCGTCGATGATCGCCAAATATTCTGGAATAATATGCTAGAAATTTAATAATTTGGTTGTTTCCTGGCCGAGAATTCAGGGTTTTTTCTAAAAGAAGAACGGCATCAATTTCCAACCGCAATTTGATAAATAGTTTTGCGATATCTATAGGATCTATTAAATAGCCAATTTCAGGAGAAGTAATTACATTTTCTATTCCTTGTTTTTTCGAGTTACTGATAAATCGCTTACAAATTTCTCTGGCTGCACTCTCGTTAGAATTCATTAGATCAAATGCGCTAAATATATCCTTTAAATTGAGGTCCTCAAGGGAATACGCCCTATCGCTTTGCTTTTCAACAGATATGTAATTATCTAACGATAAGAGATCCTTATCATCGTTTTCCATTTCCTGTGCATATAGTTTCACAGGGTCTATCGTCGATGATTGGATAAACAATTTTTCAGCTAGACTTTTATAGAATTGGGATTTTTCTTTATCATCCACAAATGAAGATAAGAGGCGTAATTCAGTTAGATTTTTCAGTTCCTCGAGTTTATCGGCGTGCAATAAGGTTGAATTATCGCATCGAATTTCCTTTTTTAGAACACCAGGATGATTTAAGTACTTTTTAACCAATTTTTTTGCTTTTTTATGGTCACCAAAATTGTTAAGTTTAATAATCAATTCCCTAAATATGTTCGGATGATTAATTAATATATTTATATTCCTTACAAGAATGTCATCAATATCGTCCTGATCTCGTGAACAATGAATTAGAAATGAGAGAAGATCTATTTTGCTTGAATTATTATGCACCAAAGCATTCTCAAGTTCTTTTCTTTCTAGTCTATTATTCGTGATAATCTCAAAAACCGTCCCCCATTTCCTGAATATTTCATTTTCTTTGATTTCACTTAGCTGCAATTCTTCAAAAACCACGTCCCACGTTATTGAGGCCTTTTTTTGGCTTTTAATTTGCATTACTGATTGATAAATATCAATAAGTTGATCTTCTGTTGTTAATGAATTCCAATTGTCTTCATGATTTATTGAAAGAGAATTTGATTCTCTTGTTTCCATTGCATTTAAACATATGTTTTCAGGAGTCCATTTCTTTACATCCCCGCCAAACTTATCTGCTAAAAGTAAAAATTTGTTTTCTTCCGAAAACAATTCCCATATTATTGGATGGCATATCAATCGTGAAATAACATTGTTAGCGTTTTCCTCCCCCATCAATCTTTTAAATGCAAATACTGGATTGAATGCCTGATTCATTTTTATATTTTATAAAATTCTGGATACCAAATAATAAGCAACAATAAAAAGCACAAACGATACAATAATCAGGAACATTCCAACTCCTGCCCTGGTTTTTGACATTTGCGTTAATGATTCTAACAATGATGACGCATTACCAATCAGATCTGAGACATCATCAGTTAATCCTTTGCTCATTAATTTTGCGGATTGGCTTGATATCTTCGAAAAGTCTCCCGTAGTGATTTTAAAAGCAAGTATAAAGAGTCCAACAATAAATGAAATCACCCCAAGGAATAGAACAATCCCCGCAAGTGTTAGTACAAAATCGTTAGCTGTTAATTGAAACATTCTTCCTCCGTAATCTTTTTCACATGAAAATATGTTGCAATTAATGTGCCACTAGCTTCAGTTTACTTTTTCCAATTCGTTATATCCATCGGAAGATCGATCTTTTTAATTTTCTCGCCATCACAAAACAGCATTGCCCTTTCAATAGCGTTGCTTAACTCTCTTATATTTCCAGGCCATCCATATTTTTTTAAGACTTTTAATG
>Ga0255398_1005_pt1 | contig 25269 bp, 21 predicted proteins | sample ANMaggSeSYBR01K3_FD_182119 | JGI IMG/M metagenome (GOLD analysis project Ga0255398, IMG submission 182119) | Sediment cell enrichment communities from methane seep in Santa Monica Basin, California, United Staets - ANME aggregate JGI... | ecosystem: Environmental > Aquatic > Marine > Cold seeps >...
GCTTAATGGTTTATATAGATAGGAAGTGATTTTATGTCATCAATAAGAATTACCGGTATTATGTCGGGAATGGACACCGATCAAATGATTAAGGATCTTATGAAAGCTGAATCTTTGAGACTTGATAAGGTAAAACAAGATAAACAATATGTGCAGTGGCAACAAGAATCTTACAGAGACATTATCAATCAGATGAAAGGATTTCAATCCACTTTTTTTGATGTGCTCAAGCCAAGTACTAATTTGACATCTGCTTCATCATTTTCAAAATTCAGTTATGGCATCACGAGTGGGGGCGTTGAATCCTCTGCTGTTTCAATTACTGCTTCAGCTACCGCTGCAAAAGCAGTAACTATAAATAGTATCGGTCAATTGGCCACAAAAGATACATGGACAGGAGCTAGTACTGGAGTCAGAGGCATAGAGACTGTTGGATTAGATTTGACTGAACTTGGTACAAGTGATTTGGAAATCAATATTTCAATCGGTTCCAATGCTAAAACTATCAAACTAACTAATGCTGAAACGACTGGCCTAGATGCAACTGCATTAGCAGAAGCTCTAAATACAAAAATCAAAGCTGCATTTGGCGCTGATTATTCAAATGTTGTATCAGTAGAAGGTTCAGAAGTAAAATTCGATTTTGCTGGTTCTGAGATCAAAATCCTTGAGGCAAGTAACCCTGAAAGCATTGCAGCTCTTGGAATTACAAGTGGAGTAAGCAGTTATGGTTATAAAACAAAAGGGATTGGTGAACTATTTTTTAATTCTACCGGAATTGATTTAGCTTCAGTGAAAATCAATGGCAGTACAATATCGTTGAGCGCTACGGACACAATTGATTCAATGAATAAGAAACTGAACGATGCAGCAGCCGGTTTCGAAATCAAATATAACAGTTTGTCAGACAGTTTCTCAATGTTTTCAACAAAAGAAGGCTCCGCGAATAATGTTGTACTAGACGATGCCAACACTTCAGCATTTATGGGAAAACTTTTTAATGTGGCTGATCCTACAACTGTACAAGCCGGTGGTAAAAATGCCCAATTGACAATTAATGATGTGCCTGTAATTCAAAGCAGCAACTCATTTTTATTGGATGGTATAACTTTTGACCTGAAAGCGAAATCAACTGATCAAATTGATATTACAGTTGCAGTTAACACTGAGTCAATTGTTGATAATATCAGAAATTTCGTTACAGAATACAATAAAATGATTGACACCATTTCGACAAAACTCACTGAAAAACGTGATTACGATTACAAACCGCTCACAGATGAACAGCGTGAATCATTATCTGAAGAAGAAATAGAAAGATGGGAAGAAAGAGCTAAGCTCGGCAATATGAGAAGCGCGTCAGAGCTCAGTACTTTCTTAACTCAACTCAGAAATGCAATCATCGAACCGATCAGTGGAGTTGGAATTTCACTGAACGATATTGGGATTTCAAGCTCAAGTTACCAAGATCGAGGCAAATTGACCATAAATGAAGATAAATTGAAACTCTCTCTTGATAATAACTTTGATGAGGTAGTGAATTTATTTTCTGCTCAATCCAGTGTCAATTATACGGATTCAGCGAATAGAAACACCAGAAACAGTGAGAATGGTATCGGTAATCGGTTCAATGATATTTTAAGGGATTATGTTCGTACCACACGTGATACAAATGGCAATAAAGGAATATTAATCATTAAAGCCGGTATTGAAAATGACACAAGTGTGGTTCAAAACGACATCTCAAAACGAATCACAACATATGATACCAGACTTGAAAGTTTAGCAGAGTACTTAGCATCCCGTGAAGACTACTATTACAATATGTTTTCTAAAATGGAATCCGCACTCTCACAAATGCAGTCACAAGGCGATTCCATGATGAGCATGCTCGGAGGCGGAGCTTAATGAAACCGGATGAAATCATGAATAAAATCATTGAAGATTCTTATATCATAAAAAGTGCCCTTGAAGCGGAAGACATCGATATTGTCGTTGAAACTTTGTCGAGACGACAACAGTGGATTGACAAACTTGAAAAATACGCTCCTTTTGAATCGGATTCCGAAATTGGAAAGAAAATCAAATTATTTCAACAGATCGATCAAGCATGTCAAAGTGGTTTTGAGATGTTTAAAAGTAAAATTCAAGAGGAGCAGTACAAAGTGAAAAACGAGCGCAAGCAAATGAATGTCAATAAGAAGGTATATAATCAGTATCAAATGAATATACCTGGCCAAATGTCAGGTCTATCGATAGACAATAAGAAATAGCAGGAGGATGTGGAATGGCAATTATGAATCCATATAATTATTCAAAACCAAAAACTTTTATCAAGACTGAACCACTGAAAGCGGTAAAACCAATCGAGAGCAATAGGGCAAATCCTACGAACGATAAAATGGACCAATATCTTGAAAATAGAATTATTTCTGCAAGACCTGAGGAACTCACCTTGATGCTTTATGAAGGTCTTGTCAAGTTCATTAAGAAAGCTCAAATCAATTTGGACATGAAGAACGTTGAGCAAGTCAACTACAATGTGATGCGTGCCCAAGCCATCGTAGATGAACTCAGAAACACGCTCAACATGGAAATTCCGCTCAGCGAAAGTATGGATGCCATGTATGAATATCTTTCTTACAAGCTTGTCATGGCAAACGTGGACAAGAATCCACTCACATTTGATGAGGCGTTGATTGTGGCGGAAGATTTTAGAGAAACTTGGAAAGAGGCTTTTGGTCTTAAATAAATGTTCACAAAATCTTAACCACTTTTTATGGATGAAAAACGTGTTTTTGGGTATAATGATTACACGTATGTAATTTGTACAAAGAAGGGAGACTATATGGATTTAAAAATATCTCCATTTCAAATGCAAAACCTGACCAGTATCAAGCAAGCACTGGGCATGGCAAACTTGCAAAAAGCGATGTCGCAGGATGCACAGTCCATGGACGCGCTTGTAAAAATGATGGAACAATCTGTAACTCCACATAAAGGTCAGAATGTTGACATCAAATTGTAGTATAATAGAGTTGAGCCGATCAGTTGGTTCAACTTTTTTCGTTGTGGGAGGACTTATGAAAAGAAATGACCTTTTACTTGAAATGAACAATTTGCTTCAGCAGAAGGTCCAAATGATGGAGCAACTTGTGGTTTTGCTGGAAAACCTGGATGAGAGTGTTTCAGTAGCGTTTGTCAGACCGAGTCTCGATGCGATTGATGGACTTCAAAAGCAGCTGCTAAATAAAGATGTTCTATTTTTGTCTCTTCTTCAGAAGTTTTTAAGTGAGAACGAAGTGAAATCATTAGGTGAACTGCCCGTAGAGGATCTTGCTCCACTTAAACAGGCGCAATCGAGCATTAGAGTAGTAGATGAGTTACAATCGAGAGTGAACGCTGAAATGGAACATTTCCTTTTAATAAAAGGCAGGCTCAAAGGAGAGCAGATCAAGGAGAAAACACTTTCTGACATTCATAAGGCTTATAGTAAAAATAATTTGAAATAATAGAAATTTTGTAGCTTATGACCCAAACGGCTGGGTATATAGTTATTATCAAAGAATAAAGGGGTTGAGCTTATGAAAGTAATCGTGACTGGTAGAAACCTGGTAATAACCGATGCAATTAGAGAGCAAGTCGAGAAAAAACTAAGTAAATTTGATAAGTATTTTAAGAGTGACGTCGAGGCACACGCTACATTCAGTACTCAAAAAGATGATCATATAGTAGAGGTAACCATTCCACTGAAAAATGGTACAACATTTAGAGCTGAAAGCCGTACAGACGATATGTATGCAGCAATTGATGATTCCATTGATAAAATTTCGAGACAAATGAAGAAACATAAAACTAAAATTGAAAGAAGATTCCACGATCACGAGTCCATTCGATTTGAAGCGATTCCTGAGTCGACAGAAAAATATGTTGAGTCCAGTATCGTTAAAACCAAAAGATTCGGAATCAAACCAATGATGCCTGAGGAGGCAGTTCTACAAATGGAACTCATTGGACATGATTTCTTTGTATTCCTTAACGGGGAAACAGATGATGTCAATGTTGTTTATAAAAGAAAAGATGGCGATTTTGGATTGATTGAGCCATATTTATAATTGAATAGAAGTGAGTTGAAGCGGGGAGCGAATTCCCCGCTTTTTATTTTGCGCTTAAATATTAATTTGAGATAATAAAATTGACATTTCAAATGGGTTGTTATATATTTATCATATTCTTTAATCACGATAAATGAGTATTATATTATGGTTGGGTATACTAGGATGAATATTGTAGAAATTTATATTATCAAGGAACATGAGGAGAACTAATGAGTAAAAAACCAAGTAAAAGTATCGCGAAAAATATTATTATAAGAATTTGTGCCATTGTAATAATTGTTTCTCTATCAGTCGGAGGGATTTCAATATTTATGAGTCGTAATGCGATGATTAAGCAAGTTGAAATCGCACTTAGTGATACAACTCATTTGGGCGCTGAGAAAATTGAAATTGCTGTTGATGATCGACTTCAAATATTAGAAGAGATTGCAAGTAGAGAACGAGTTAAGACTATGGTTATAAAAACTCAGAGACAAGCCTTAAAAGACGATATAGAGCGACTTGGCTATTTGGACATGGCTATTATAACTTTGGATGGAACCGCAACTTATATTATTGGCGAAAATACAGCTGATTTATCAGAACGTGATTATGTTAAAAAAGCATTAAATGGTACATCTAATGTTTCAGATGTCTTGATCAGTAAAGTCACAAATTCTGCTGTGCTCATGTATGCGGTGCCAATTATGGATCGTGGTAAAGTTATTGGTGCTTTGATTGCAAGAAGAGATGGTAACGCTCTCTTTGAGATTACTGACGAAATGGGTTATGGGGAAACAGGATATGCTTACATCATCAATGATAAGGGTGTAACGGTTGCTCACCCAAATCGAGATTTGGTAATGGATCAATTCCAACCGATTGAAGCAGCGAAAACAGATTCTGTCTTTGAACCAGTTTCAAAAGTCTTCCAAAATGTGCTTTCAACAGAAACAGGAATTGGAGACTATCATTACAAAGGTCAAAATCTTTATTATGCCTTTGCGCCAATACTAGGCACCAACTGGTATCTGGTGAATACAGCAGAACAAAATGAGGTACTTCAAAGTGTCAATAATTTGATTGTGATATTGATTGTTGTTATTGTGGTTGCCGTTTTGATTTCAGTAGGAGCTTCATTGATTATTGGAAGATCAATCGCATCTCCAATTCTCAATCTAACCAAAATAGTTGAAAAGCAAGCGGAGCTCGATTTTACACCTGCAAGTGATGATTTGGTGAAAAGTGTGGTGAAACGAAATGATGAAATTGCATTAATGGCAGAGTCGCTTGTAAAAATGTCCATGAATGTCAGAAATCTGATTATAAGTGTCTCAGAGACTTCTGAACAGGTTTCTGCAACATCAGAGGAGTTGACTGCCACATCAGAACAAGCATCGACCGCCTCGCATGAAGTTGCTGATGCTATAAACGAAATCGCTAAAGGCGCATCGGATCAAGCTAGTAATTCAATGGAAGCATCGGTCGCACTAGGCGATTTGGACTCGGAAATCCAAAGCAACAACAAAAGAACACAAAATCTTTCGTCCGATTTTAGGGACATAAATAATTTGATCCAAAAAGGTTTAGAAACCATTGAAATGTTAAAAAGCAAAACAAAAGATAACAGTGATGCAGCAGGCGTTGTTTTTAAAAGCATTCTAAAGACTAACGAAAGTTCTGTCAAAATCGGTGAAGCCAGCAATCTGATTTCAAATATTTCCAATCAGACCAACTTGCTTGCACTGAACGCTTCAATTGAAGCCGCACGTGCAGGAGAACATGGAAGAGGGTTTGCTGTAGTGGCTGAAGAGATCAGAAAACTTGCTGAAGAATCTCAGAAATCATCCACGATGATTACTGAAATGGTGAATGGATTGGTTACAGACGCTGAAACTGCAGTGAATAAAATGAAAGAAGCTGGAGAGATTGTTGCTTCGCAGGAGAAAAGTGTATTTACAACACAAGATGTTTTTGTTGAAATTTCGAGTGCAATTGGGAATTCTAGCAAACTTGTTGTTGAAATTGATGGTTCAAGTGGAAAAATGACTCAAACTAATATTGAAATAGTTGACCGTATTAATAATCTGTCTGCAATTGCTGAAGAAAATGCAGCAGGTACACAGGAAGCGTCAGCAGCGGTTGAAGAACAGTCTGCGTCAGCTACTGAAATTGCGAATGCCAGTGAAGAATTATCTGAGATGGCAGTTAAACTGCAACAATTGATTAAATCATTCAAAGTATAATCATTATTCTTATATGTTAAATGAGGTCTAATCCAAACTGGTGAGAATGGGGACAGGTCCAAACAAGTGAGAATGGGGACGGGTCTGAATTGGTACCTAGCATCGCTAGGTACCAATTTGGACCTGTCCCCATTTGTTTTCACCAGTTTGGACCTGTCCCCATTTGTAGTCCCCATTTAGATTGTTATGTCATAAAAAATGTAATATAATTAAAAGAAATGGAGGTGCTGGCATGAAGTTCACAGATGTTGCAATTGGCGATGCGATTAAAGTCAACATGAAGTCGATTGCTATTGATTCCTATAATTTACAAGTTCAAAAAATGCCTGAATTGAATGAAAGAGCCACACCGATATTTGTTGAAAAAAGCATTCGGGATACGGAGTACACGTTGCTTTATCTTTCTGATGCCATAAGAGTATCGAGTCCGAAGTTGTTTGCGGATTATGTGCTTTGGTTTGTGGATGTGATGAAGAATATTCCGATTCCTATCAAGTATCTTGTTGTGAATTTGGAGTGCATTTCCGAGACTATAAAAAAATATTTTGATATACGTGAAGTGGAGATTATTAGGTCGTACATAAAAAATGGACTGGATTTGATTGAAAGCAGTGATGATCAGAAAAATGAGGCGAGTGAATTTGATCACCCGTTAAAGAAGTATAGAAGTGAATATATCCGTTATTTGCTGAATGCCGAACGCCACAAGGCAAATGCTTTGGTTCAGGAACTTGTTAGAATGGATTACTCTGTTCAGGATATCTATTTGGAGATTTTCCATGAGAGCCAGTATGAAATTGGTAGGCTTTGGCAGGCCAATAAGATTACTATTGCGGAGGAACATTATTGTACCGCATCAACGCAGCTGATCATGGGGCAGCTCTATCCGCTTATTTTTGCGACCCCAAAAAACGACCTGGTTTTTGTGGGTGCGTGCGTTGGGGGGGAATTACATGAACTCGGTGTACGGATGGTCTCCGATTTTATGGAACTAGCCGGTTGGAACACATATTATCTGGGTGCGAATATGCCCGTAAAGAGTGTCGTGGAGACCCTTATCAAAGAAAAAGCAAATGTATTCGGACTATCTGTCACGATGTCGTTTCATATAAAAGAGGCTGTCGATTTGATTAAAGCCATTAAGGCAGAACCTTTGTGTGCGGGCGTGAAAATTGTAGTCGGTGGGTATCCTTTTATTGTTGATGATCAGCTTTGGAGGACGATTGGTGCCGACGGGTTTGCGAGAAATGCGAAGGAAGCCGTTGAGATTTCAGAGAAACTTGTGGAAGCAGGAGGCGCTTTATGACCATGAAAAAGGACATTTATGAAATCGTGGTGATTCTTGATGCCTTGGGTGTGGTTGAGGAGATCACGTTTCCTAAGGAGGATGTCTCGATGTATTTCGGCGTCGGGCTGAGTTTTTCATATCATGTGCATCCGGACAGTTTCTCGAAGGCGCTTTCGTTTATGCTGGAGCTGAACAATCACAAGATTGCGTCCAATCATGAGATTAATTTTATGATAGATGGAAAGGTGAAAACTCTTTTTCTGTCGGGGTTTGCAAAAGATGACCATTTTACGATTATTACGACTCTTCGCAAGGATGATTTAAGTAATCTCAACGAGGATTTGATGAAGATCAATAATGAGCAGATCAATAATTTTCGGCTGATGCTGAAGGAGACGCTGAGGGAGCAGGAAAAACAGCAGCGGATTGCATTTGATCATTATGATGAGATCAGTAAACTTAACAATGAACTGGTCAATTCACAAAGGGAACTAGCCAAGAAGAATCAGCAACTCAATAATCTAAATGCTGAGCTGGAGCGTATTGCCACGCGTGATCCGCTTACGGGTCTTTTGAACAGACGACTTATGTTTGAAAAGTTCGAGGATGAGAAAAGACGTGCCAAAAGGTTGGGGTATGGGATTTCTATGGTGGTCATTGACATCAATCATTTCAAGAAGGTGAATGATCAGCTGGGACACCGTGAGGGCGATGTGCTTCTTAAGAAGTTTGCTGAAGTTTCCATGAGTATGACGCGGCAGAGTCTGGATCATGTATTTAGGATTGGTGGGGATGAGTTTTTGATGTTGCTTACGGATTGTGATCCTGAATCAGCTGGTGAAATCGTGAAGAGGATTGATGTTGAGTTCCGGAAATATACTGATATAGCGTCGCTTGCTTACGGGGTAGTTGATATTGACCTGGATGGTTGTGGTGACATTGATGTTTGTATAATGAAAGCGGATGATATGATGTTTGAGCATAAGAAGGATAGTCGCTAGAAATTGCGATTGTCCGATTGGGGACAGGTACCTATTTAGTGCCTGTTTTTTTGTTGTATAGTTTCCATATATTGTAAATTTTATCGATAAATGTTAAACTTTGAGAGGAGGTGTTTATGGGCAGAAAGAAAAGGGCGGTCAGCAGTTCGGGAATATATCATGTCATATCCAGAGGAAATGGGAAGCAATACATTTTTCATGATGATCAGGATTTCAGTGTGTTTAAGAATTATTTGAAGTCGGCGTTGAACTTGTATGATTTGGTGATTTTGTCATATTGCTTGATGGGGAACCATTTACATTTGCTGGTTCAAACTGAGGATATTGGAGAGATGTCATGGGCTATGCATTATTCACTTGGTAAATATGCGGGTTATTACAACGCAAAGTATGAGCGTGCAGGAAGTCTGTTTGCTTCGAGATTTAAAAGCATTCCGGTGATTTGTGGCGAGTACTTCTTTTGTGTGGTGAAATATATACATAACAATCCGGTAAAAGCGGGGTTGGTTGGAGGTATGGCGGATTATAAGTGGTCCAGCTATGGTGAAATTTTAAGGGGAGGTTCGAAATCTTTAGTGGAATATGGGGCTCTTTTGGCATATTATGGATCGGATTCATCAAGTCAAAAAGAAGATTTCGTATATCAGCATCATGTGCCGAGTCTGATTCCCGATGAATTGATTGAGGATTATCCGTTGACTGAGGCGGAGCAGTTGAAGGTTTTTGGTGGGGGATATGATTTGAAAGTGCTTGGAAAGGCGAAATCCATGGAACAGGATGAGCGTGATGCATTGATTTTGGGTCTGAAGATTGACGCGGGGCTTACTAACAAGGCGATTGAGAGGTTAACTGGAATATCAGTGGTCATTATTAAGAATGTTTGTTTGAAATTTGTTCGCAATGTTTGATTTGGCTGGTGTGCAAGGGTATAATAAGACAGAGACGTTTAAAATGGGCAGGTACCAATTTGGACCTGTCCCCAAATGGAAAGGGGTATGACGATGAAAGAAATTTATGCAAGAAGAAGTATAAGAAAATATAAGGATGAACCTGTTAGTGATGAGCATGTGAAGAGTCTTCTTAGAGCAGCGATGTACGCACCGTCTGCGGGCAATGAGAGACCTTGGCATTTCGTGGTGGTTAAGGATCGGGCGAAGCTGGATGCGATTACGCGGTTTCATCCTTTCACACAAATGCTCAAGGAAGCGCCGATGGCGATTGTCGTTTGTGCAGATGTGAGCAATCTCAAGTATGATGGGGCATTTTGGATTCAGGATATCTCGGCATCAATTCAAAACATTTTGCTTGAAGCGGTTTCGTTGGGTCTCGGTTCTTGTTGGTGTGGTGTCTACCCGAGAGAGGAGTATATTAGTGAAGTCAAAGCGCTTTTGAATTTACCTGAGCACATTATGCCTGGGGCGATTGTTGCAGTGGGACATCCTGATGAGGAGCGTGAGGTCAAAGAAAGGTTTGATGAGGAGAGAGTTCATTACGATCTTTGGTAATTAGAATATTTATATTTTGGGGGGGAAGTTATGTTGACAGGTGAGAAAGTAAAATTGAGAGCTTATAGAAGAGAAGAGATGCCTAAGGTTGTTGCACTCATAAATGATCCGGAGGTCAAGGGGCTATTGACTCCAGGGGTGCCATTTCCATATACGCTGGAGGATGAGTACAAATGGTATGAAAGCTTGACTGGCAACAGCAGCGGGACTTACAATTTTGCAATCGAGACGCTGGAAGACGGAGTGTATCTTGGGGGTTGTGGCGTCAATAGCATCGATTGGAAAAATAGAGTGGCTGTAGTGGGGATTTTTATCGGTGAGAAGACGTATTGGGGCAAAGGATACGGTACCGATGCCATGAAGGTTCTTATGGACTTTATTTTTATGGAGATGAACATTAATAAGATCAAGTTGAATGTATTTGGATTCAATCCACGTGCTAAGAAAAGTTATGAGAAGTGTGGCTTCAAGGTTGAAGGACATTTCAAGCAGGAAATCTTCAGAGATGGGGTTTATCATGATGAATATGTCATGGCGATCTTGAAGGAAGATTATAAAAAATAATTAAAAAAGCGAGGTTTTGATTTGTATCAATACCTCGCTTTTTCCTATCGTATGTACTTTAAGCAGTGATTGGATGTAATGTCACTTTTGACTGGTGATACTCTGTCCGGTGACTTACAATTTTTGCATTTTTCGTTCAAGAGCAGGTAGGCATCCTTCTCGCTGAAACATTTATTGCAATTAGTCCTCAATATAATTCTCCTCTGTTCATTATTTTCTGTTGGCTAGTTTATACTCGACGATTGATTTTATGGAACTTAATTCTTCATCATCAAGTCCTATCCACTCTTGGTATGACAAAATCTCGAACCATGGCTGAGGAGGTTTCTTCTCACCATAAGGTTCAGTTGAATCGGCGACCCCAGGGTGTCCTGCTTGATTCCACAACCAGTCATAGTCAATCTCCATGAGTTCAGCAAAAGCTACATAGAATGGTTGGGGTGCGTTGCGCTGGTTAGTCTCATATTTGCAGAGAGTGGATGCTGACATATTGAGTTGTGCTGCGGTGTCTTTTTGTGTTAATCCCTTTTTCTCTCGGATATCACGTAGCAGATTACCTATTGACATATGATCGCCTCTTACTAATAATGTTATGTTTTTATAAATTTTAGCACAATACACATTACAAATATTGACAATTGCCATAATGGAAATGTTATATGGTCGATATTGCCAAATTGGCAATTATTGATGAAGAAAATTTACGACATCAATGAATAAATCTAATGAAATAAAGTAAAGATAAACTAAGACGCTAATAAGTTTCCTTAGGCTAGTATAGTTTCGCTTCGCGAGAACCATACCTACGCCCAATGTTTCGTTTCACAAAACATTGTACTTACCTACGCGTTTTTTGCTTCGCAAAAAAGTACCAATTTGCACCTGTCCCCAATTGGAAATGTCCTTAATAGGAAAGTTGAACTTAAAAATAATTTGTGATAGAATTAAAAGGGTTGCGAAACATCCTTGATTACCTTGAATTCAGTGAGCTAAAGGAGCGCGTTATGTATATAGAAGCAATTTTGATAGGACTTTTGATCGGCATGATCAGAAATGGAAGACTTACCAATTTCAATAACGCAAAATTTAGGGGCTGGGCAATTGCCATATTGGCATTTGTTGTGTATCTTGTCCCTTATGGGCTAAAGATTTTCGCTATCGGATTTGAGAATCCGCAGTGGTTTCCTTTTGCCGCGATGGGTCTGATCGGAGTGGTAGCGCTCGCCAACTTTGACAAGACGGGTATGAAATTGTTTTTCGTAGGAACACTGCTTAATATGGCGGTCATGGCTTTCAACGGATTCATGATGCCGATAGACATAGAAAAAATGCGTGCACTTGGCTTTGAATCGTTTGTGGAATCCATTACAAATGGTACAGTGGTCAATTACATCGACAGTATGGACGCGACAAAATGGACCGTATTTTTCTCAAAAATCATCGCACTTCCGAAATGGTATCCGCTTGCTAGAGTGATCAGCATTGGCGATATCGTTATTTCGGTCGGTATAGCACTCGTGATTCAAAGCGAAATGCTTCTTCATTCCATGCGTACAAAAAATTCAATGGTCAGATTTTCCTATAAATCCAAAATATGAAGCGAATTTAAGCCATCTCTCTGAGTCAGCTCAGAGGCGATGGCTTTTTGTGGCTGTTTGGGGAATTCATTCACAAATTGTTTGAAAATTCACAGGTGGAAGTGTGTTATAATAAGAGTTAGGTGACTAAGCTCGAAAGGATGAAGTTTATGAATTTAATGAAGACACTTTTTGGAGATATCAACGCCAAGGAGATAAAAAAAATTGAAAAAATAGTAGATAAAATAGAGAGTCTTGAACCTCTGATGCAGGGGTATTCAGATGATGTGTTGAGCGGTCAGACGGTGGTACTTAAAGAGCGTCTTGCTGGTGGAGAGACCCTTGATGACATTTTGCCTGAAGCACTCGCAGTTGCCAGAGAAGCTGGTAGAAGGGTTCTTGGAATGAGAGCTTATCGCGTGCAGCTCATTGGTGCGGTGGTACTGCATCAAGGCCGAATCGCAGAGATGAAAACTGGTGAAGGTAAAACTTTGGTGGCACCACTTGCGGCCTATTTGAATGCACTGACAGGTGAAGGTGTACATATCGTTACAGTCAATGATTACCTCGCACAGCGTGACAAGGAATGGATGGGCAAAATCTTTGAATTCCTGGGCATGACCGTTGGTTGTGTCGTTCATGGCGTAGAAGGTGAAGACAGAATCAACGCCTACAAAGCCGACGTCACATACGGAACCAACAATGAATTTGGATTCGACTATCTTAGAGATAATATGGCCATGCGTAAAGAGCGTTTGGTGCAAAGACCTCTCAATTTCGGTATCGTGGATGAGGTCGACAGTATTTTGATCGACGAGGCGAGAACACCACTGATCATTTCTGGTGAAAGCGCGAAATCTACTGACATGTACAGACTGGCAAACCTTTTCGCACTCACACTCAAAAAAGACGAAGACGTGAAGATCGATGAGAAAGCCAAAAGCATTGCACTTACCGACGGCGCTGTTGTCGACAAATTCGGCGATGTGGAAGAGGGCAGTGAGGAAAGAAACGGCGTTAGAAAAGCTGAAAAACATTTCGGCATAGAGAACCTCAGTGATCCTGAGAATATTGAGTATTCCCATCACATCAATCAGGCGATTCGCGCGCAGTTTTTGATGAAGCGCGATGTGGATTATATCGTTAAAGATGGCGAAGTCATCATTGTCGATGAGTTCACCGGACGTTTGATGTATGGAAGAAGATATTCCAACGGCCTCCACCAGGCGATTGAAGCCAAAGAAAACATAGAAGTCAGAAAAGAGTCCCAGACTCTTGCGACCATAACCATACAGAACTATTTCAGAATGTATAAAAAGATTTCAGGTATGACCGGTACGGCGAAAACCGAGGAAGATGAATTCAGACACATCTACAACATGGATGTTCTCATGATTCCTACCAATAAGCCTATTGCCAGAGACGACCTTGAAGATGCCATCTACAAGAATCTCAAAGGCAAATTCACATCCGTAATAAAGGATATCGAAGCAAGACATGCAAAAGGTCAACCGATTCTCGTCGGTACCATCAGCATAGAAACTTCTGAATTTTTAAGCACGCTTCTCAAAAGAAGTGGAATCAAGCATGAAATCCTGAATGCGAAGCAGCATGACCGCGAGGCGGAAATTGTTGCTCAGGCAGGTCGTTATAGGGCAGTCACCATCGCAACGAACATGGCGGGCCGTGGTACGGACATCGTACTCGGTGGTAATCCTGAATTCCTTGCTAAACGCGACATGCAGCGCAAAGGCTATTCGGATTACATCATCCATCACGTTTCAAGTCCATTTGTTGGCAATGATCCTGAAGTGATTGAGGCAAAACCGATCTATGACGCATTATATGAAGAACACAAAAAAGTAACCGACGCTGAAGCCATTCAGGTCAAAGAAGCCGGCGGCTTACACATCATCGGTACAGAGCGACACGAATCCAGACGAATCGACAACCAACTCAGAGGTCGTGCGGGTCGTCAAGGTGACCCGGGTTCCACTCAGTTTTACATTTCATTTGAAGATGATCTCATGAGACTCTTCGTTAGCGATAGAGCCAAATCGATTGTTGAATCCTTGGGATTTGACGAAGAGATGCAACTTGAGAACAAGATGCTCACGAAATCCATCGAAAATGCGCAAAAACGTGTTGAAGGTAGAAACTTCTCGATTCGTAAACATGTTCTCCAGTATGACGATGTCATCAACAAACAAAGAGAAATCATTTACGGTCAAAGAAATAAAGTGTTGCATGGTGAAAACCTTAGAGAGTATGTCCTTTCGATGATCGAAAAAGTCATAGAAAGAGCGATTCCAATGTTTACGGAAGGGTACAAGTATCCGGAAGAGTGGGATCTTGATGGGCTGCTCAATTACCTGCATCCAATATTTCTGCCGCAAGGCACGATTGTCTTTAAAGACATCGAGTCACTGACAAAAGAGACACTTAAAGAAATCATTTACAGCAAAGCAGTTGAGCTGTATGAGTTAAAGGAACAAGAAATTGAACCAGACAGAATGAGAGATGTGGAACGTGCGGTACTTCTTCGTATCGTCGACCTTCACTGGATCGATCACATCGATGCAATGGACGACCTGAAACAGGGTATCGGACTTCGTGCGGTTGGACAACAAGATCCAGTCATCGCTTATAAAATGGAAGGTTTCGACATGTTCGAGGAAATGATCGCGAACATTCAGGAAGAAACTGTCAAAGGTCTATTCCACGCCACCCTCCGTACTGATACGGAACACAAACGTGTCGCTATCATCACGGGCACGTCTGGTGGAGATGAACAACCAGGGTCCAAAACGTTCAAAACGGATAAAAAAATTGGTCGAAACGATCCGTGTCCATGTGGCAGTGGTAAAAAATATAAGAAATGCCACGGCGCAAACATCAACGATTAACTATTAGGACTTCCGTTTGGGCAACGCTCAGGCGGAAGTTCGTGTTATTAGAAGGGAGAATTTTATGATCATGCTGGAAAGGTACCAAAGGGAAATCAAAAAACTAAAAGCGTCCATCGCCGAGCTCGAGGTGTCACTTTGACCTGGCTAAGGCGAAGTACAGAATCGAAGAAATAGAAATGGATATGACTGCACCGGATTTTTGGAACGACAATGAAACGGCGCAGACCAAACTCAAATTTCAAAAGGCACTGAAAACCAAAGTGGAGAAATACGAAGAGCTCACCAGTAAAGTGGATGATCTTGAGACACTCTGCGAAATGGCTCTCGAGGAAGAAGACGATTCGCTGGAACCTGAAGTGGAAGCCATTTATAATGAAACCGAGAAAATCTATGCCAAAATGAGACTGGAAACACTTCTAACTGGTGAGTTTGATGCAAACAATGCCATCATGGCCATCCACGCCGGTTCAGGTGGAACCGATGCGCAGGACTGGGCGGAAATGCTCTTTAGAATGTACAAAAGATGGGGCGATTCCAAAGGTTACGGAGTGAAAATTTTGGACCTTCAAAATGATACCGAGGCGGGGATTAAAAGCGTTTCCATGTTGTTTGAAGGGCTCAATGCCTACGGATTTTTGAAATCCGAAAAAGGGGTTCACCGAATCGTAAGAATCTCACCTTTCGATTCATCCGGAAAACGACACACCTCTTTTTCATCGGTGGACGTCATGCCAGAACTCGACGATTCCTTTGAAATCGACATCAACCCGGTGGATCTTAAAATCGATACCTACAGGGCATCCGGTGCCGGTGGACAGCACGTCAACACCACGGATTCCGCTGTTAGAATAACACATATTCCAACAGGTGTGGTCGTCCAGTGTCAAAATGAACGTTCACAAACCGCAAACAAGACCACAGCTATGAAGATGTTGATGGGCAAGCTCATCGAACTTCAGGAGCGTGAAAATAAAGACAAAATAGAAGATTTGGCTGGCGATTACTCACAAATCACTTGGGGCAGTCAAATTCGCTCATACGTTTTTCATCCTTATAATCTTGTGAAAGACCACAGAACCGGGGCTGAAATGGGGAACATCCAGGCTGTTATGGACGGCGATATCGATTTGTTCATAGACAGTTATTTGAAAGGGGAAAGTATCAATGAATCAAACGAATAATCTGATCATAGGTCAACTGGCTGCAGAGCTCAAACTGAGCATCAAGCAGGTCGAGGCGACCATTAATCTGATCAATGAAGGCAACACCATACCTTTTATCGCACGTTACCGTAAGGAAATGACCGGAGGCATCAGCGATGAGGTGCTCAGAGATTTTGACGACAGACTCAAATACCTCAACAATTTAGAGGCGAGAAAAGAGGAAGTCCTGAGAATCATTGAAGAGCAGGGCAAATTGACTGAGGAACTGAAAAACAGCATCGAAAAAGCAACAGTACTTCAAAAAGTGGAGGATTTGTACAGACCTTTCAAGCAAAAGAAAAGCACACGTGCCTCAAAAGCCATTGAAAGAGGACTCGAGCCACTTGCAGATGTCATCTGGGCGGAAGATTTCGTCACTGGTGATTTTAATGAGCTCGCAGCGACTTTCATTGATGAAGAAAAAGAAGTTAAAACGGTTGAAGAGGCTATCGCCGGTGCACTCGATATTATTGCTGAGCGCATCTCGGACAATCCCGATTACAGGGCTTTCATCCGTGAACTCAATCAAAGACATGGCCTCATAGAATCAGTGGCAGTTGATGCTGAGGAACAGACCAATTATGAGATGTACTACAAATTCAGCGAAGGCGTCTCCAAGATTGCCAATCATAGAGTACTCGCGCTGAATCGTGGCGAAAAAGAAAAGAAACTCAAGGTGAAACTGATCAGCCCTGATGAGCAGATTGTCGAGCAGATTAAGATCAGACAAATCGGAAATACCATGGCACTGACCACGGATTATCTGATTTCAGCCATTGAGGATGCTTACAAGAGATTGATCGCACCTTCCATCGAACGTGAAATCAGAAGCATTTTGACTGAGCGCGCTGAGGAAGATGCCATCAAAGTGTTCGGCAAAAACACTAAGTCGCTGTTACTCGTACCGCCTGTGAAGGATGTCAAAGTCCTCGCAATCGACCCGAGTTACCGTACTGGTTGTAAACTTGCTGTTCTCGATGAAACAGGAAAGCTTCTCAAATACGATACGATTTATCCAAACGCCCCTCAAAACAAGGTGGCTGAGGCTAAAGTGACACTTAAAAATCTCATCCAAACATACGATGTCAGAATTATTCCAATAGGTAACGGCACGGCGTCAAGGGAAACTGAGAGCCTTGTTGCAGAACTGATCAAAGAATTTGACACTGAAGTATATTATGCGATTGTCAGTGAAGCTGGTGCGTCCGTTTATTCGGCATCCAAACTTGCCACTGAGGAATATCCGGATATCGACGTTTCCATAAGAGGTGCGATTTCTATCGGTAGAAGACTTCAGGATCCGCTTGCGGAGCTTGTCAAAATCGATCCAAAGAGCATCGGAGTCGGTCAGTATCAGCACGATGTCAACCAAAAGCGTCTGGAAGAGCAATTGACCAACGTGGTTGAAGACTGTGTAAACAGTGTCGGCGTGGATCTGAACACGGCGACACCTTCACTCCTGGGTTATGTTGCCGGCGTTTCAAGTGCTATTGCGAAGAATATTGTGGCGTACAGAGACGAAAACGGCAAATTCAAATCGCGCAAGGAAGTCCTCAAAGTGAAGCGTCTCGGCGAAAAAGTCTACGAGCAATGTGCTGGATTCCTTCGCATTTCTGGTGGAGTGAACCCTCTGGACAACACTGCGGTGCATCCCGAGGCTTATGAAGTGACCCAGAAGCTATTGAAATTGCTCGATTACGATCTTGAGGAGCTTAAGAAAAGTGCGCTGAAGGATATCGAGGAGAAGATTGCGGCTTATGGCGGCGACAACCTAGATAAGGGGCTTCGCGAGTTGTCAGAGAAACTTGAGATTGGTATCATGACACTTAGAGACATTGTTGAGGAGCTCAAGAAACCGGGTAGAGATCCGCGTGACGAGATGCCGAAACCTTTGTTCAGAAGCGATGTCCTCAAAATGGAAGACCTTGCCGCTGGCATGATCATGTCGGGTACGGTTCGAAATGTCGTGGACTTTGGAGCGTTCGTGGATATCGGCGTGAAGCAGGATGGACTGGTTCATATTTCAGAGCTTTGTGATAGATTTGTGAAGCATCCGATGGAAGTGGTGTCCGTAGGAGATACGGTTTCTGTTAAAATCTTAAGCGTCGATTTCAATCGTGGAAAGATTTCTTTGTCCATGAAAAATATTCAAGAATCCTGATTGAATTTTCTGAAAAGAGTGATATAATTTATTTAGAGTACCGAAATAGTTTTTTCAGGGGGATCAATATGTTATTCATTAAAAACGCAAAAGTTTATACTATGGCTGGTGATGTTATTGAAGGCGGATGCATTCTTGTCGAGGATGGAAAGATCAAAGAAGTGGGCACGGATTTGGTGGCACCTCTTGATGCTCAGGTGATTGACGCTTCGGGCAAAATGGTTTTCCCGGGCTTTATCGATTCACATTGCCACATCGGCATGTGGGAAGAGGGCATCGGCTTCGAAGGTGCTGACGGCAACGAGATGACTGATCCGATCACACCTCATTTGAGAGCGATCGATGCGATCAATCCAAGAGATGAGGCTTTCGGGAATGCGATCAAAGGTGGCGTAACCACTGCTGCGACCGGTCCTGGTAGCGCCAATGTTATTGGGGGTACTTTCTCTGTGATCAAGCTTCATGGCGACAGAATCGACGACATGATTGTGGTCGAGACACTTGCGATGAAGTGCGCTTTCGGTGAGAATCCGAAACGTGTCTACGCCGAGAAGAAGACTTCTCCGTCAACGCGTATGGGTACGGCTTCACATCTGAGAGAGACACTTGCTAAAGCATTTGAATATAAGAACAAGAAGGCTGCTGCAGGCGATGATGCCAGTAAAATGCCACCTTATGATATGAAACTTGAGGCGATGCTTCCTGTTGTGAATGGCGAGATTCCACTCAAGGCGCATGCGCATAGAGCGGATGATATTTTCACTTCAATCCGTATCGCAAAAGAGTTCGGCGTTAAGTTGACTCTTGAGCATTGTACTGAAGGACACCTCATCGCTGATCATTTGGCGAAAGAGGGTTACCCTGCGATTGTTGGTCCATCATTCGGCAACAAATCGAAATTCGAGCTCAACAATAAAACGTTTGATACACCTAAGGTGATGGTTGAAGCTGGTTGCAAAATTGCAATCATGACGGACAGCCCTGTGATTCCACTTGAGTACCTTCCTATGTGCGCGGCACTCGCCCACAAGGCTGGCCTCGATGAAATGGAAGCCCTGAAGGCGATCACCATCAACGCCGCAGAAATTCTTGAGGTGGCTGATAGACTCGGAAGTATTGAAGTCGGTAAGGATGCGGACCTCGTCATTTGGAACGCTCATCCTTTTGATCTTCAGGCAACTGTTGCACATACGATTGTTGATGGAGTAGTGGTGTATAGCGCGCTTTAAGGCGCGCGCGGTGGTTTTGCGCTCATGCGAGCGCAGTAGTATTTGGCTGGCGCCAAGTGGTTGGGAAGAGATGAGGACGACACTGTGTGCGCCCTAGATAAAAGTCAAAGTCAAAGTCAAAATCAAGGTTACTTGGTTTTGACTTTTTTTGTTTTTGACTTCCCTGCACTCCCTGCACTTCTCTGGCGCGTCTTTTGCGCCAAATCCCTTCCCAACTACTTGGCGCCAGCCAAATACTACTGCGCGTTCCTCAGCGCAAAACCACTGCGCGTTCCCCAGCGCCCCCTTATATGTTATAATATCCCTAGAATATCATCCAAAGGAGATTCCAATGATAACAATCGGTGTATTTGGAGCGAAGGACTCAATCGGAGCGATTTACGATGTCGGTCAGGAGTTCAGCGAAGAGGCGAAGTTGCTGTGTTACCCATATGAGAAAAAAGAGGACACTCCGGATATGGTCAAAAGCAATATCCAGAAAGTCGATGTAGTTCTGTACTCTGGACGAGTACCTTTCAACATCGTGAGCAACAGCATGAAAGTCGAGAAACCGTCGCTTTATATGCCGCACAACGGCACCTGCATATATAGAACGCTCTGGGATATCAAAGAAGCGGGTCTCTCCATGGAATATATCAGTTTTGACACCATCAATGAGAATGAGATTCGTGAAATATTTAAAGAACTCGGATTGTCGGATGACAATATTCGTGTGTTTGAGTATGACGGAGATATTGATTATGAGAAATTGGCACAGTTTCATATTGATTTATGGGAGAAGAACAACAATTATGTCGCAGTGACCTGTCTGTACAAAACTTATGAGATCCTCACAGCCCATGGTATCTCAGCATTCAGGGTCAAACTCACAAAATCATTGATTCGTCAGGTGATTGAGAGCGCCATTTCAAAAGCTACCAACACCATGCTTAAGGCAAACCAGATTGCAATTGTAATCATAGATATTGATCGCTTCAAGGAGCGGATCAAAGGATATGCATCAGAATATGAGATTCAAAGGCTCAAGCTCAAATTCAATGAGAAATTGATTGATTTCGCTGAAAAGATCCAGGGATCCATATTTACTTTCGGCAGTGATGAGTACATGATTTTTACTACGGGTGGAGTACTTGAAGGCGCAAAAAACGAAGTGCTCAGGAAGAATTTTATAGAAAGCGTTGAAGAAGATCTGAATTTGAGTGTCAGTATGGGCATCGGTTATGGAAAATCCGCATATGAAGCTGAAAACAACGGCCGAATAGGACTCCATCATGCCAAGGAGGCCGGTGGGAACTGTGCTTTTGTTGTGGATGTGACCAAACGCATTCGGGGTCCTCTCGATAAAGCAGAAATGCTGGATTATGAGTTGAATTCTTCAAGTACGGATATTGCATCGCTCTGCAGCCTTACCGGACTGAGTGCAAAAAATATCAGTAAAATTATTTCAATGATCGAAAAGACAGGAACAGTAGTTTCATCGAAAGATTTGGCATTCTACCTCAATATGACAGAGCGAAGCGCGAGACGAATCATGACGGTTCTCATAGAAAAGGATTTAGCTCGTTCGGTTGGTGAGGAGAACATCTCATCGAAGGGAAGACCTAGAATATTGTATGAATTGAATATTTGAAATGACTGTAGACAATGGATCGAAAGATTCGTTGTTTTTTTTATAAAAAACTCTTGAAATTGTTAATTAATTGTTATATTATTTTATTTAAGGACATGACCATAAATAGACCTTAAAGGAGAGCGGTATGAAAGAACAGCTACGAAACTACCGACGAGATTTTCATAAATATCCAGAATCCGGTTGGACGGAGTTCAGAACAACATCCATAATAGCAGAGGTGTTGATGGGTTTTAATTACATCGTTTTACTTGGAAAAGATGTGATTGATGAGTCGTTTGTAATGGGAAGACCAGGCGAACCTGAGATTCAAAAGCACATTCAAAGAGCGATTAGACAAGGTGCGGATGAGGAAATTGTTAATAAAATGGAAGGCTATACTGGTGTTGTTGCAATTATGGACACTGGACGACCTGGACCGACAACCGCTTTTCGTTTTGATATCGATGCCAATGATGTGGAAGAATCCACAAGTGATAGCCATAGACCAATTACTGAGGGGTTTCGTTCTTTGAACCCGGATGTGATGCACGCCTGTGGACATGACGGGCATACGGCTATCGGACTTGGTACCGCAGAATACATTTCCAAAAATATCGATCAGCTCAAAGGAAAAATAATCTTGATCTTCCAGCCCGCTGAAGAGGGAGTACGTGGAGCCCGGGCAATTGCCGAGAAAGGTCATCTGGACAAGGTGGACTATTTTGTGGCAGGTCATTTGGGGTTCAATCTCGATTCAGGTTATTTTTCGCCAAGAGCATCAGGATTCTTGGCAACTACCAAGCTTGATGTCACTTTTAAAGGGAATAGCGCTCACGCTGGTGCTGAACCGGAAGCAGGAAAGAATGCACTGCTTGCTGCAGCCGCTGCCGCAATAAATCTTCACGCTATTTCGTCACATTCCAAGGGGGCGACCAGACTTAATGTTGGCCAGTTGATAGCAGGATCTGGTAGAAATGTCATACCTGAACTGGCAGTTTTAAAGCTTGAAACCAGAGGCGAATCCACTGAACTCAATGAATACATGCTCGACAAAGCTTATAAGGTACTTAATGGGGCAGCAGCTATGTATGATGTGGAAATTGATGTAAAAAAAGTCGGAGAAGCAGGTACGGCAGAGTGTGATGATGAGCTTGTTTCAATCATGACTGAAATTGCCAATGGCATCCCTGAGTTCAACACAATTGTACAGGACCATAAACTCGGAGGCAGTGAAGACGCATCCGTTCTTATGGCAAAGGTACAGGAACATGGTGGAAAGGCGACCTATGTGTTCCTGGGTTCTAAAATAGCGGCAGGTCATCATAATTCAAAATTTGATTTTGATGAATCAGTTCTTGAACGCGGTTATAAGATTTTCACGCAAGCTGTGAAAAAACTCAACGGCGTATAAGATAAAGAGGGGTACATAATATAAAACTGGGAGGTAGAGTTGTGAGTAAAGAAAAAAAAGAAATCGCAATTGAAAAGAAATCCGGCTTTATGAAATTTCTTGATTTCGTAGAGCGAGTAGGAAACAAGCTTCCACATCCTTTTACTTTATTCGTCATTTTAATGGTAGTGATCATGATTATTTCTTGGGTTGTCAGTGCGGCGGGAATTTCCGTCATCCATCCGACAACTGCTGAAGTGGTTTACTCAAAAAATCTGTTATCTGGTGAAGGCGTCATTTGGATGCTGTCGAACATGATCAAAAACTTTACTGGTTTTGCACCACTCGGACTGGTTCTTACCATGACACTCGGTATTGGACTTGCTGAAAAAGTGGGATTCATGTCATCGTTTATGCGTAGATTCATGCTTAGTGCACCTGAGAGAGTACTGCTTTTGGTAGTATTTTTTATAGGTATCGTGGGCAATATCGCTTCTGATGCTGCGGTTATCATCATTCCACCACTTGCAGGAGCACTTTTCTACAGCACAAAGAGAAATCCGATTGTCGGTATCGCAGCGGGTTATGCGGCGACATGTGCAGGATTCACTGCAAACGTATTGATTGCGGGCACAGATGCACTTCTTGCTGGAATCACTCAGGAAGCTGCTCAGGGCGTTTTGCCTGGAGTCCTCGTATCACCTGCGGTCAATTATTATTTTATGATTGTCAGTACATTGCTTTTGACTTTCGTCGGCGCATGGGTAACCAAACGCTTTGTTGAACCTCAAGTAGGCAAGTTCACACCAAATGAGGATTTGGTTATGGATGAATCTTTTGAAGTGACTGAGAAAGAGAAAAAAGGTCTCAAATTTGCGGGCTTGTTTACTTTGGCATACCTCGCTCTGATTTTGGTGATTCTTTTACCTGCAGGCTCCATATTCAGAGGTCCTGAAGGCACAATCGTACCTTCACCATTCCTCAGCAACATCGTTCCTTTCTTGTTACTTTGGTTTATTGGCCTTAGTATCGCATATGGTGTCGCTGCTGGAACAATCAAAAGCGAATCTGATATTCCAAAGCACATGACCAGTGCCATTAGAGATATGAGTGGTTACATTGTACTTGTATTCGTTATCGCACAGTTTGTACAGTACTTCAACTGGACTAATATTGGTTTAATACTTGCGGTCAATCTCGCATCCATACTTGAGAATCTCAATATGACCGGACTTCCTATGGTGCTTGGCATTGTGATCATCAGTGCGTTTGTCAACCTCTTCATTGGAAGCGGTAGTGCAAAATGGGCGCTTCTATCACCTGTATTCGTGCCGATGTTTATCCTGCTTGGATATGCACCGGAATACTCGCAACTCGCTTATAGACTTGGTGATTCATTTACCAACGCGATTACACCGTTGTTCCCGTATTTCCCGATTTTGCTCGGCTTTGTAGCAAAATATGATAAAGATAAAGCGAAAATTGGTACGATCATGGCCATAATGATGCCTTATACAATCGCTTTCGGAGTGGTTTGGCTGATTCAACTTTCCATCTGGCACTTGCTCAACCTGCCACTTGGACCAGGAGGCTTCATCTACCTGTAATTGAAAGGAGTACCTCATGCTTCGCGAATTGATTGAAGAAAAAGTGAGTGCAATAAGTGAACAGATCATTGAGTTGAGAAGGAAGCTACATCAGCATCCTGAAGTCAGCGGTAGTGAATTCGAAACCAAGGCCATATTACTGGAAGCGATTAAAGACTATGATTTTGAAATTGTCGAAGGCTATTACAATACAGGCTTCGTCATCATCATCAGAGGATCAAAACCCGGTAGGACCATCGGCCTGAGAGTGGATATGGATGCCCTTGAAATGGATGAACTGGTGGATAAACCGTTCAAATCACAAAATAGTGGTGTGATGCATGCATGTGGCCACGACGGACATATGGCAATGGGCATTGCTGCGGCAATTGTGCTGAATGATTTGAAAGATCAGTTTCAAGGCAACGTCAAATTGATATTCCAACCTGCTGAAGAAAATGCCCGAAGTGGCGGCGGAGCCCAGTTCATGATTGCTGATGGTGTCCTTGAAGATGAACCACGAGTAGAGGCCATGGTCGGGATGCACATCTGGCCAGATCTGATGGTCGGTCAGGCGGGAACCCGCGTCGGTCCCATGATGGCAGCTTCAGATCCGTTTAAGATCGACATTGTCGGACAAGGTGGACACGCTTCCATGCCCAACAAATGTGTAGACCCAATACTGATTGCTTCTCATACAATCCTTGGACTTCAGAGCGTCGTGAGCAGAAACGTCGATCCTTTCGAACCAGCTGTGGTGACGATTGGAATGTTGAATTCGGGCACGAGGTACAATACCATTCCTGAAACTGCCGAAATAATTGGCACAGTGAGAACCTTTGATGAAACAACACGACAGTTGATCAAAACGCGTATAGAACAGATCGCTGAAACTACTGCAA
>Ga0255398_1006_pt1 | contig 25116 bp, 21 predicted proteins | sample ANMaggSeSYBR01K3_FD_182119 | JGI IMG/M metagenome (GOLD analysis project Ga0255398, IMG submission 182119) | Sediment cell enrichment communities from methane seep in Santa Monica Basin, California, United Staets - ANME aggregate JGI... | ecosystem: Environmental > Aquatic > Marine > Cold seeps >...
TTAATGCCATGCTTATCCGCACTCTTCATAATCCAACTCCTTCCATAGAATGGCAATCCCAAAACCAGTTTTTCAGCAGGCACACCTGCTTCCATAAAAATATTACATGTCTTGTGGGCTGATCTGTCTTTCGAATAATCTTCCGGTGGATACAGATTTGAGTGATGTCCAGCTAAATCACCTGATGTATAGAAATCATAGGTCATCAGGTTTACATAGTCCAGGTATTCTGACGCTTTGCCCATTTCTGTATTATCAATATATCTGGAGGATGCCCCAACGGCGGTGGTCAGTTCATAAACTTTCCCTGTTTTTTTTGACAGCTTATCCAACTCTTCTCTTATTTCCTTGAACATGAGTGTATAGTTTTGCTTGTCTTCAGGCCGAAAAACATTGTTATCACCTCTTTGATTCGGATATTTCCAGTCGATATCCACTCCGTCCAAATCATTATCTGCTACGATGTCTGTATATACGATTCAGGTTCATTAGATCGGCCAGCAGCATCCCAACCAGGATCAGTGCAGGTCCAATGAAAGAATTAACAGTGATCTGCAGTAGAAAACTAATACTGGGGACCGAAAGCGCGCCTGAGCTTAACAGCATGGCTACGATCAAGTAGGTAAAGAGATATCCCAAAATAAAAAGGAGCAGTGTCAGGCCCCTTTTCCTTCCCATGGCTGACCATCCAATCAGCATGGATACCGACGTGATATTCGTTGTCAGTGGGCATGGATGGAAGGTTGTCATGATCCCCGCCAGCACGCAGGCTCCCGATGCCATCATGAATTCATTCATCTTTCCTGTCGGGTCATTTGATGCAATTCCTCCGAGAGCATCTTTTTAAATTCCACTTCCTCGTTATAGAGAGCCCAGGAGCGATCCAGTACTCTGATGCTGTCTTCCTCCATTCCTACAAACCTGATGATCACCAGCGTAGATGTGACCAGGCCGAACCGGTCAATCAAGCCCCTGTTTTCGGGCAGGTCCATGATCTCCTGCCTGAACTGGATCTGCTTCCTTTGCATCATCCAGGGGAATTCATCCCTCAGCACTTCCCAGGAGTACTTCTCCATGGCCAGGCACTGATTACAACGCTGACTGTAATGAAAAAAAAACAGTGCCGTACCGTTCGGACGGGATGCTTCAAGCCGGGTATACAGTCCAAGATCCTGAAGGGATGAGGATGGACCGGATATTCGGATAATTGCCAGCAAGATGGTTACAACCATAAATCCGGGTTCTGTCGCATTTGATGCAAAATACGGTTTTTTCAATCAAATCCAGAACGATTCAAAATCATAACCCGTTGATCTTCAACAAAATATTTTTTTGCTAGTTCACCATTTTGGACATAAAATGGTTATCTTTTCACAGATGCGACAGAACCGATTCTGGAGAAAATTGGAACGAACCGCCAGGTCAAAGATAAAAAAGTGGACGTTGCGTTCGCACGTCCGTTCGATAGTTTGTTGAGGGCGAAGGCAGTGCGGGGGGATATGGGAGGCTGCGGGGAGGGGAAAATGAAAGGACACCGACCAGCGAGTGGAAGATGTCCTGTAATGTCGGGGTAGCAGGAAGCCCCGCAACTTAATTCAATTAATCTACATAGGCCACTAAATACGTCCCAATACCTTTATAATTAATCCATACAGAGCTTTTGGCTAACCGCAAAAACTAAATAATATAAAATAGAATTCATATTAATTAACAAATTGTGGGGAAACTGTGGGGAAAGTCAATATGGATTGCATATTTTTATATAACAAATTATTAGTGATGGCCACAATTAAATTATTCACTCGATCAGTTTCTAAGAACAAGGATGCTCTTGTGCCTATATATATTCGTATTCGATATGGCAGGGGAATAGATATTGTTTGTCAGACCGGATTTCAAATCAAAGCCGTGAATTGGAGTAATGAAACCCAGCAATCAAGACGCAAGGCAGATGTCTTTGAATTTAATACCGGAGGATCTCAAAACATGGAGTCCGGCAGATTGAAATTTAATGATCAAATTAAAGAGTTGCGGGGTTCTATCGAAAAGGAGCTTATGGTTGCAAATAAGGTAGATGTCAATTCTGAATGGCTTACGACGTTAATTGATAAATACTGGAACCCTGAAAAATATCAAACCACTCTGTTTAGGTTTATCGAAGTATTTATTGAGAAGGCGAAAACAAAACCAAACCATAAAACTGGTCGCCCTGTTTCATATAAGATGCAGAGAGAGTATAATGTCACATTTGATTATTTAAAAAAGTATAGTGAAAAGATCAAAAAAATCATTGATTTCAAGGATATTAATATTGAGTTTTATGATGGGTTCATTCAATTTCTGCAGGAGAAGAACTTAGCTGTTAATACAATTGGGAAAAAGATACAGACGCTGAAGATATTTCTAAATGCTGCCAAGGAGGAAAATAAAAATCCCTATGAGGCATATAAGAGTAGAAGATTTGAGGCATTGACTGAAGAAGCCGAAACTATTTATTTAAACGAAGAAGAGCTTAACCAGATATTTGAATACGATTTTTCTAAAACCCCAAGTCTTGATCGTGTGCGAGATCTCTTTTTGGTTGGTTGTTGGACGGGGAATCGTTTTTCGGATCTTGATCAAGTGACTCCGGAAAATATTACCGATGAGCTAATCCATGTCAAACAAAACAAAACTGGTAAAAAAGTTCTTATACCCTTGCATCCCGTGGTCACTGCAATATTGGAAAAATATAACGGGAGATTACCTGAACCCATTACCAACCAAAAGTTTAATGCAGCACTAAAAGATGTTGCCAGATTAGCTAAAATCAAGGATTTGGTTCATAAATCGATAACCAAAGGGGGTATAAGAACAAGTAAACAGTATGAAAAATATCAACTGGTTACAACGCATACTGCCAGAAGGAGTTTTGCAACTAACCTATACAAATCAGGATTTCCAACTCTCTCAATAATGGCAATAACCGGCCATGCCACAGAAGAATCATTCCTGAAATATATTAAGGTAACGCCTGATGAACACGCTAAGAAGCTACAAAAGCATTGGGGTGAAGTACATTTAAAAGTTATATGAAAATAAATGATTAGACCTAACGCTGCTTAAATAGAAGATTTCGCTTATGGATGACGAATTCAAATTCTTAAAAGAGCAAAAGAAATTGCTGGATGATGCCATGGCATTCTTCTCCAACATAGAACGGCTAGGACAAACCAAAGATAATGAACTATGGGAATCACTTGAAACCATGGTTCGCGAAATAGATACAAAGGGTATTCAGTTAAGTGTTGAAATACTTTTAACCTCCACCAGTTCAAAAAGATTACATAGATTTTTGTATTCAAACTTATATAATTCGGATTTCTATGAAAAACTAAAGAATATTCATAAAGAGGATTTCGAAATTTATAAATCTGATTTCATTAAAGATCATGCTCCAATGATTGTGGAAGAATTTCGTAGCACTATCTATTCAATTAATGATATTGTTATGAATACGCATGAATTTAGATTACCCTATGAATATAGAGAGGAAACATATCAACCTTCAAAATATGCTGTATTTAATCGTTTAACGAAATATCATCCACAAGAGGAGGAAAATGAAGTGTACCAGTCCGACCAATTAAGAGGGTGGATTGACTCAGATTACATTTCTGATTATATTGAAATTGAAAAAGAACTTTTAAGCAAGGGCTATATAAATAGTGACTATAAATGGCAAAAACATAAAATTGAACTTGCTGAATTTTTATGTGTAATAATATCGTTCAAGTATTTTAGCCCAATAGTTGAAGGGAAGAGAATAAAGGATTTTCATAAAAGGCGATTTATTGAACAGCGGTATGGTTATAAAGAAAATGGACTTTCTCAAACTTGGAAGAAAGTAAAAAACAACATTGAAACTGCTAAAATAACTTTTTCATGGATTACAAAACCTAAATAATCCCCTTTCTAATAAATATTATCCCCTTTCTTACATTTTTTATCCCCTTTTATAGTACTGCAATTTTACTATATAGCTCATATACACAGTATTGAGAGGTAGGAGTACTCCCCTTTTAATTTATTCTTAATATTATTTTCGACCTTTGAAACTCCAATGTATCGCAAGGAAATATTTGCGAACAGGACGAATACTAGCAACTTTTTTGATAGGTGGTTTCTATGAAAATATTAAGATGAATGTTTCAGAAATACTAAAGAGTAATCCAGAGCTTGCAGAAAATTTAACTTTGAAAATAAGTGCTGCCGAGCTCGCCGTCTTTGCTGACATCTGTTTCCAGAAAGGCAGAGAAGATAAACCACACTACCCTCCACCTGAAGAATATTTAACCCCAGCTCAATTTGCCGACTTACTAAAAATATCCTTGGTGACATTATGGAACTGGGATAAAAAATCAATAACGAAACCTGTAAGGATTGGAAACGCCAAACGATACCGTCGTAGCGATTTGGAGAAAATATTAAAATCATGAGTCTAGTAGCTGCTAAAGCAAATTCAAATGAAAACCGTGAATCATAAAGACGCATATTGGTTCAGTCATGATAGTAATGCGAAAGATGATCCAAAAATTATGGTGTTAATAGATCAATTGGGACCTGAAGGATATGGGTTATTTTGGATATTAATTGAAATTTTACGTGACCAACCAGGATACAGGTGTCCCTTAATATTACTACCAATTCTGGCGAAACGCTATTATACTTCATATGAAAAAATGTTGGCAGTAGTTCAAAACTACGGATTGTTCATTATTGAAAATGAAGAATTTTTCTTTTCTAAAAGTTTACTTAATCGAATGAAGCATTTGGAGAATAAACGTGAACAAGCAAGACATGCTGGCATAATGAGTGGGAGAGCCAGAAAGGCACAAGCCATTGAAAAGGGAACGGTCGTTCAACATCCGTTCTACGAACGTTCAACGGATGTTGAACAAGGAAAGGAAAGGAAAGTAGAGAAAATAAAAGATAAAGAATTTGAGGTTTTTTGGGACAAATATCATTCAATAACCGGACTGACCAAAACAGATAAGGAACCAGCATTAAAGCATTGGCTGGCTTTAACAATTGAAGAAAGGGACAAAGCCATCAGCATGATTGACAGCTACTATTACTCTATAAGTGATATAAAGTATTGTAAAAAAGCTAGAACATACTTAGCTGACAAGACTTTCAATGATGAATTTGTATCCATGCCCAATCGCCCTAATTACCATAAAAAACTTAATCCAAATGATTGATAAATTACCCCCACAAGCCATTGATGTCGAAGAAGTATTGCTTGGTGCATTACTTATAGAGGGACAATCTATTTATAGGATACGTTCACTACTAACCCCTGAAATGTTTTACAAACAGCAACACCAAAAAGTCTATGAGGTAATTCTTAATATGGCGAGCCGTAGCGAAGCCATTGACCTAGTAACCGTAAAAGAAAATAGTGACATCCAGGCTACTGCACTTTCTAATCTCACCATAAGAGTTGGATCCGCAGCACATGTAAAAGAACACGCAGCTATCATATACGAAAAATGGTTGGCACGTGAAATGATTTCATTGGGTTCTAAGCTAATTGAGCAAAGTTATTCAGAGGATATCCTGGATGTTTTAAATAATGCCCGCGATAGGTTAGAGAAAAGACTTCTCGGATTGTTGGGCATTAATTCTTATGGAATATCAATCAAAGAAGCCGCGGATAGAAGTTTGGATGAGTATTTTAAGAGGGAACAAATGGTTAAACAGGGCATTAGGTCTGGCATTCCATCTCCCTTTGATACCCTTGATAAATATACTGCTGGATGGCAAAAAGAGCAGTTGATTATTCTCGCGGCCCGTCCTGGCATGGGTAAAACATCCCTTGCTATTTCATTTTTGATTAACGCCGCTAAAGAGGGGAAAAGCGTTGCTATGTATAGTCTTGAAATGAGCGCAATTAAATTGTCAGATAAAATAATATGTTCAATCGCAGATATTGGATTAGGAGATTATAAAAAAGGAAGATTACTGGATGATGAAAAAATAAAGGCAGAGCAATCGCTTGACACGCTAAATGGTTGGATTGTGCACTTTAATGATAATCTATTAATAGACTTTAATCAGATTTACGCAAGCGCACAGGGTATCAAGACAAGGGTTGGTCTGGATTTGGTAATAATCGATTATCTCCAGTTAATGAAAGGTGTCGACAAAAATTTAAACAGAGAACGAGAGGTTGCCGAGAACAGCCGCAGAGCAAAAATGATGGCCGTAGAATTAGGATGCCCAGTAATCTTATTAAGCCAGTTAAATAGAGGACTTGAAGCAAGAGGAGATAAACGCCCAATGCTCTCAGATTTGAGAGAATCTGGGGCCATTGAACAAGATGCAGACATAGTACTTTTTGTTTACAGGGAATCGGTTTATAACTCAGAATCGCAGGGCAATAAGGGAGAATTAATAATGGCCAAGCATAGAGAGGGACCGACTGGTACTATAGAATTTTTTCATAATGAAACGTTTACCCGATTTTCTGATACTAAACAACTATGACAACATATTGATTTTGATACTTCTAAATTAAATATAAAACACTATGAAAGAGGTGCTCATTTACCAATGTGACTACTGCAGAAGGACGTCATTTTACAAAAGCAATTTACGGAAACATGAAAAGGAGTGTTTCTACAACCCAAGCACACACAGTTGTGCAACCTGTCTATGGTTCAGCCGGGCTAATGATTTGGATTTTACGCAGTGCTTTATAAACAAGTTTCCTGAGGTACGTGAAGGTGAGAAACCAAAACTAAAGATCGGATGTAAAGGCTGGGAAAGCATTGAGATTGTTGAAGAGTATGAGTTATTTGATCAAGACCGACATGTGTTAGACCGGTTGTACAAAGGGGACAAGGTCTTTTTCAAAAAACTTTCTCAACAAGCTGCCGATTGAACTGAAGAGGTAACAAGCGCTATGAAAGCAATAAAAATATACTATGCCCACAGTATGAGAATATATGGTTCCCAGAGAGAGTTAAGGGAATTGACCTTTCTAAGGAGCAGATTTCCCAGGGCAAATGTTATTTGTCCAAATAATGATCTTGGACAGTTAGGCAACCTGAAAGATTATCTGATTATTGTTGACGGCTGCCGAATTTTAGTTGCCAGCGAATTTAATAATCACATTGGAAAAGGCGTGTATCACGAGGTGGCCAGAGCCATTTCTAATCAAGTACAGGTGTTCGTCATTAGAGAAAAGGAGAGTATTTTTTCACTAAAAGAAGTTACAGGTATCAAAATCAAGAACAGGAGTGATATTGCTGTTAAATACGGCAAACTAATAGTGCTAAAATCAGCCTCCTGGTAATTTACACCGGTAATCTTAAATAGAATATATGAATCATTTATTAACCACTAAAATATACTGATATGGAACCAGAAGGAGTAATTTATTTTGCCTATTGTGCAACCAATCCTGAATTAGAAAAGGACGACCAAAAATGGCAAGCTATTAGAAACATATACCCTGATGCTATCATCATCAACCCGGAAAAGGTTGCAGGATTTGGTTTCTACTATGAAGCAATTAAAGGTTGCCATTTATTAATCGTTTCTGAAATCGAGAATACGATTACGTTAGATGTCGAACTTGAAATCCGGGAGGCTATAAAATGGAATATTCCAGTATTCGCAATTCGCAATCATGGAGAACATCACGTGTTCCATAAGATAGTTGGAGTAAAGCAATTGGATGGTCAAATTACCTCTTGGCGATGTGCTGAGGTTGTTCTAAAAGATCCTATTGAAGAGGGACAACTAGAAATTGATCGAAACCTGCTTACAACCCTTTCTGATCTGTTTGCAAGTCCTGATTTGTACTAACAACAGATAGACAATGCACGTACTTATTCTCGCATCATCAAAGACCTCACTTGCTGTAAAACGAATCAGTTTTGAGGCAGTCAAAAGAGGACACTCTGTCCTCATCGTGAATCCGATGGATATGTTTATTCGGATCTCATCCAGTGCGTCAGGATATGATTCCTTGTTTTATGTTGAGAAAGGGAGAGTCCTCAAAATAAACATTAAGGATTTCTCTGCCCTGATAGTGCGCTTAGGTGAGATGGTTGGTTACGGTTCCTTTATTGTGGAGCAAATCAATATGAACCTTCGGATTTTCAGCACTAATTCAGCGGAAGGGATTCGGAATTCTTCAAATCAGTTAAAATCTTTGCAGATTCTTAGCAGTAATGGATTACCAACACCCCGGACTGCTTTTGCCCAAAATCCAAATCTCATAGAGCATTTAGTCGAGCGTCTCGATGGCTACCCTATTGTATGCAAAATAGTGCAAAATTCATCTGGTGGAAATGGGGTTTTCCTATTAAAAGACCGTCAGACTGCTATCCCAGTCCTGCAATCGCTATTTAAATCAAAATCATCGGTGCTTTTGCAAGAATACCTGCCAGCAGGTGGGAAAGATTACCGGGTAATAGTCATTGGCGGGACCGTGGTTGCTGCCATGGAGAGAACTGCCGCAAGAGGCGATTTCAGAGCAAATTTAAAGCAAAATGCTTCTGGAAGACCAGTAAAACTAGGTGAAAGCGATAAGCAATTATGTATTAACGCAGCCAAAGCATTAGGGCTTGGGTCGGTTGGAATTGATTTGATAAAAGCCAATGGAAGGACCTATGTTGTAGAAGGAAACGCAAATTTTGGTTGGCAAGTGGAAAAGGTAACCGGTGTAAATATTGCTGAAAAGATGATCCAATATTGCGAGCAAAACTACCAGGCAAAGAATGTGGAAAAAAGCCAGGTACTGAGCTATCAGCGACAGCTTGCTGATGAGCGAATTAACAATAATACGCTTGCTAAACAGATTGACTCCCTTAATGAACAGTTAAAGCTCTTCACCGGAGATAAGTATATCAGGAGCATATTCAAAAAGGCCAAAGGAAAGAAAGTTTCTTATCAAGACCGCAGCAAAAATAGTAAGCAAGTTAAAGTGGAGAATATGGGAGATATTTTTCAAATAATGAAGGACACATTCATCATAAAATAAAATGAGAATTATGTTGACAGCACGACATGCCTCAGTACCTGAAATAAGATCACCATTAAGGACGGTAGCCATCATTTCAGTAGTTTCATTGGGATTGGGTTACCTCTGGTGGAGATACAATAGAAGAAAAAAGGAAGAAGATGAAAAATATTTACGTTAAACTTTCTCTAATAATTTGATTACTAAATTATTCATAGGGAGGGAGATATTTTATTAGCGTAAAAATAAGTAATAGGATCCCTCTGGTGGAGATATAATAGAAGAAAAAGGAAGAAGATGATAAATATTTACGTTAAACTTTCTCTAATAATTTGATTACTAAATTATTCATAGGGAGGGAGATATTTTATTAGCGTAAAAATAAGTAATAGGATCCCTCTGGTGGAGATATAATAGAAGAAAAAGGAAGAAGATGATAAATATTTACGTTAAACTTTCTCTAATAATTTGATTACTAAATTATTCATAGAGAGGGAGATATATTATTGGCGTAAAAAAATAATAATGGGATATAAGGTTTCAATTTACGCTAAAACAAAATGATTGCTCGAATGAATTACCGTAAATAATCAAATTGCAAAAACGTTCCTAACGTATTGATTAACAAATTATGAAGAAGGCAAAAAGATATTACACACAACTATTTCACATAAAGAAAAGTTGTGCCTTTTGTGACATTACTTTTTACGCTAAAAGTGTTTCAGCAATATTTTGCTCGGATAGCCATAGGCAGCAATTCTATTATGTGAAGAAGAAAATTATTCAAGATCCCTATTTTGAGAATCCCAATAAAGGAAAAAGATTAGCACCGGGTACTATGCCAAGCCAGCAGATGTCTGAAGAGGAGGTCATAATTACAGGATCTCTGGACACATTGTATCTTAAACTCCATAATTATATAGACGAACAACAACTTCGCAATGAAAAGATATTAATCGCTAGGATAACACCAATAATTGAAAGTAAGGATTGGTCTGACTCAATTTGTCAGATTTTTACAGATAAAGAAATGATGGAAGTATTTCGTGTAACACGTCGTATTTATAAACTTTACCGAGCGCCTTGGAAAAATGGAATTCCGTTTTCGTACTGAGGAAGTTTTTTATTTGAAGGGGTTTCCCTTTTAATCTTGATTATAGTGGAAACAGAAATGACTGGGCACAACCCGCACTTTATGGTGAATTATGTGTAAAATAAGATTAAGAAATAAATGGAAACAAAAAACGGACATAATTTGCGCATAAAATACAATCGTGTCTCAACCCTTCAGCAATCAGGAGATCGGTTCAAGGTAGATGTGGAAAAATATGATCTGGTCCTTTTCGACAAGATTAGTGGATCGATCGCTTTCAAAGATCGTCCTAAAGGGAAAGAGATAGTAAAACTTATTGAACAAGGTCTGGTAGCCGAAATTATCACAGAAGAATTTTCCAGACTTGGCAGGAATACGGGAGATGTTATTCAGACTTTGGAGTGGTTGGAAGCGAATGAGATTAATGTTATCGTCAGGAATATTGGTCTTGAAAGTAGACCTGAGGGTAAGAAGAATCCTATATGGAAGATGATCTCCTCAATCATGTCATCACTTTATGAGATGGAATTAGAAAATATTAAAGAACGAACAGCCATGGGTAGACAGGTCTATATTCAACGAGGGGGGAAGTTGGGTCGACCTGAAGGGAGTAATGAATCCGAAAAGAGATTTCTGGAAAAGGACAAGACCAAAGAGATATTGAAGTTATTGAACAAAGGCAGGTCTGTGCGAGAAATAGCTGCAATTACCAAATGCAGTAGTAAAACTGTTCTTAAAGGTAAGAGAATTGGGGGGAAGTTTGGGGTATTAGGTCGGTAGTTGGGCCTGTAAATTCTTTTGTGTAAACGGGTAGCCGCATAGTTTTTAATTCCGATATAGATCGCCAAATTTCAAAAATTTCTCTCATTTATGGAATGAATCCAATAATTTTATTTCTCACGAAACGCATATAGGTGTTTATCTGTTCTCACATAAAGCACATCATCTACTGCTACAGGTGATGCACCGATCTTTTCCTTCAATTTGTTGTGGGCAAGGACGCTAAAATCATCTGCTGATAGAACAGATACCGTACCATTATATGCGCAAATGTAAATTTTGTTTGCTGCAAGCATAGGGGAAGAAATATAAGTCCCAGTAGCACCAATACGTCCCTTTTTAAACACATCGCCTGTTTCCCGGTTGACCACCGTTATAATCCCTCCGCTTTTGATAAAAAAAACATAATCTCCCACCACCACCGGGGAGGGAGTTTCAGGGCTATCCTTATTAATTTTCCATAGGACATCTGAATAAGGTCTCTCGTTGGCCCCGGTAACTGGTATTGCCAACATCCCGTGATTCTCCGTGTATGGCCCAGCGACTTCCAGAAAAGAGTTCCATTCCTCTGCATCCATGGCCCCGTCTTTATTCCTATCGTACCCGGAATAAAGCATATTAAATGAAATGGATGAACTTGCCGCATTGCGACTTTCGGGCCTTTGAGCAACCATAAGGCTATCAGGAGCCTCGCCCTTTTCAATTCTTCGGTTGCGATTACTGTCGAATTTCGTTAGAAAATTTTCAAAATCCAGCCCACTTGCCCGTAGATTCTTTTCACCGAGGTGGACCCATGTAGATGTATAAAGTACATCATCATGTATGACGGGTGTAGCCACACCGGTTGTAGGTGTATTTAGCCACCATTCCGTATTCTGATCCGAGATATTGTATGCTACAATTTCCATCTTCTGGTGTATAATGATCAGATCCTCAAAGATAACAGGACTCGATGAACACCCTAACGATTTCCATTTGTGGTCAGAATCCCGGATGGCCCACAAGGTATCCCCGGTTTCGCAATTCATTGCCTGGATCCTTGGATCTTCCCTGTTGCTTACATTGATTATTACCATGTCATCAACAATTACCGGAGAACTGGCTCCTCCCATCCTACCGGTAATAGGCCGATGTTTAAATTCCCAGCTCCTTTTGCCGTCAAGGTCATAGGCGATCAGTCCATAACCGGGAAAGTGGGTAAAAATCTGCGCCCCGTTGCTTGCAACTGTAGGATTCGCATAGCTGTTGACTGGGTGAAGGCGGTAATACTTTTGAGGTACAACCGAGTCCCGCCAAAGGACCTCCCCTTTTTCCCGGTCTATTGCAATTGTATACAGTAGACTATCTGAATCATTAAATCCGGTCAAAAAGATTTTATCATTAACGATACAGGGGGATGACCACCCCGGCAGGACCTCTGTTTTCCAGAGCAGATTTGTATCTGCAGTGAAATGGACTGGAGGATTCGCATCTTCAGAAGATATCCCTGATGCATTTGGCCCCCTATACTGGAGCCAGTGCATGGATTCTGCCTGGAATTTATATCGCCCTTTTAATCCTGTATCGCAGGAACTCAGACTGAAGAATAAAACGATACAAATAGCAGCGGACATTAAGAAGGGAAAAGAGGCGAAACTGGAAGAGAAACGGAGTACTGGGAAATTTCTATTCATGATTGCTGGGATTAGATATGCATCTTCAAGTTACGATAGTTATGATATTAAGTCAAATATAGACTGTATTGTATCCAATTAGCTACTTTATCAGCTACTCCTCTGGTTTGCGCTTTGGGATTGGTGGGAGGGGAAACAGTGCTCGAAAAGAAACAATTCAAAATTTGATTTTTAATTCTCTGGGATTTCGTAACTTTCTTTTCCCAAAACCCCAGCTATGAAAAAGTTATTGTTTACGTCAGCATTGATTGCCCTGGTAATTACTTCTTACTCACAAGCTCCAAATGCATTCAATTATCAAGCTGTAATTAGAGATAACAGTGGTTCAGTTATATCAAACCAAAACATTAGCCTCAGGGTGAACATCATGAAAGGAACTGAATCAGGTGAATCAGTTTATACTGAGATTCATTTAGTAAACAGCGGTGACCTTGGTATAATCAATTTGATTATAGGCGAAGGAAATGTAATAGGTGGATCTATAGCTGATATTGACTGGGGAAGTGATAGCTATCTCCTTAAAGTAGAGGCTGATCTGAATGCAGGTACAAATTATGAATCTTTAGTCGAATCAAGACTATTGTCTGTCCCTTATGCTCTTTATGCTACAAGCTCAGGTGTATCTGGATCACTAACTGAGTTAAAGGTTGACTATATTACAAGTACACCAAGCTGTAACGGTGAAAGCGATGGAAGCGTTTTATTGAGTGTTACAGGGGGAAAACCACCATATCTACTTGAGTGGTCCAATGGAGAATCATCTAACTCCTTGGAAAACATAAAATCCGGTACTTACTCTGTAACAGTTTCAGACGATGCAGGACAGTTCGTGAGCAGACAAATAATTCTGAGTGAACCTTCGCCACTGTCAGTAAGTTTCAGCGCAAATGACATTACCTGTAATGGCTATAATGATGGCCATATTATTGCTTCTGTTAATGGGGGAAATGGGGGATATGTTTTTGCCTGGTCAAATGGCGAAACATCAAGCTCCTTATATAATTGTACCCCTGGCGATTACACATTAACAGTTACAGATAGCAAAAACTGCACTGCAAACTCTTCTATAAGCCTGATTGAACCAGCACAAATAGTCATCGTAGCTTCAGTTACAGATGTTACTTGTTTTGGTGAGAACACTGGTTCAATTGATATTGTGGTGTCAGGGGGATACGAACAATACCAGTATAATTGGTCTTATGGTTCCTATGAACAAGATATTTCAAATGTACCAATGGGAAGTTATACAGTTACTGTAAGAGATGCTGGAAATTGCAGCGTTTCAGAAACATATGAGGTAGGTGTAATGAGTCCTGAGATTATTATGAGCGCTGCTATTTCAAATATCAAATGTAAAAATGATAGTGATGGAGCAATTGATTTGGCAGTTGAGGGTGGATCATCTCCGTACTCTTACTCTTGGTCGAATGGAAGCACCACTCAAGACCTTACAGGATTGTCAGCTGGCTCATATAGTGTAACCACTACTGACTCTGAAGGTTGTCAGCATACCGAAAACTACTCAGTCACCGAACCTTCTTCAGAAATTGTCGTGACATATACAACTCAAGATGAGTTTAAGAATGAGTCCGATGGCTCGATAGATTTAACGATCTCTGGAGGAGTGCCAAACTATAACGTTTCTTGGAGTAATGGAAAGAGCACAGAAGATATTGATCTATTGTCATCAGGCACATATACATATACCATTTCGGATGCGAATGAATGTACAGTAACTGGGAATTTACAAATAGAAAGGGTTGAGAGCGTAGCAGATATAGATGGAAATGTGTATGATATTGTGAAAATTAATGATCAAATTTGGATGGCAGAAAATCTAAAGACCACAAAATTCAATGATGACTGGATAATAACCGACCTAAGGTATCCAGGATATGATATAAGTAATGTTAATTCATATGGGTTATTATACCCTATCGCCGCAGTTAAAACAGAAAAACTGTGTCCTGCGAATTGGAGAATTGCTACACGATCAGAATGGAACGAACTAATTGACTTCCTTTATGGATGGGATCTTGCAGGAGGTTCCCTAAAAGAAACTGAAACCACCTATTGGGAATCTCCAAATGTTGGAGCGACAAATCAATCGGGATTTGGTGCAAGGGGTGCTGGTTATAATGGTTCATTTCTTCTAAGATATGCAGGATTCTGGGCTGGACCACATTCAAATTATGAAACAAGCAATTATGTCTATATATTAGATGCCCGCACTACAGGTGTAAATGAAAATTTCACAAATAGTGGTTATTATTCCGTTCGATGTATTAAGGAATAATTCTAATACCCCAAATTCGCGTAACCATTCCTGGATTTTTGCATGATCTTGCATTCGGGTATGATTCTGTGCCACTCACCATAGAAAAGCTTAATTTTAGAGAGACGTAAGGTTGTGGAAAAAACGGAAGCATTGACCACCTTGTGCCGATATAAAGCAACTAATGTAAAACCCACAAGTCTAAGTCATTGGGATGGTCAAGTGAAATCGGCCTGGAATGGTCATCGTATCCGATTTTTCCACCTGGCCGCAAACTGCGGAGATTTGCGGATAAACCTATCAGCAAAACAATACAATGATCTCAGAATCAATAAGCAACTACATCAACAACCGGTATAATCGCTGGCAAGATTATTCAATGTATCACGCCAAGTTGGCCGGGATCCCGGATGAGTCTGGAGATATCCTCAATGAGGTACTGGTATCACTCCTAAAAAAGGATCCTGATCACCTGCAGAACCTTTTGGATAAGAAGAAACAGGGCTATACTGAGCTTGACTTCTTCATTCTCCGGATGATCAAGCTCAATGCATATTCAATAACCTCACCCTACAGGCATAAGACAAAGGACGTCCCCAAGGATAAGAACAAAGATCCATGGACCATGGAGATTGAAGAGGAACCAGAGGACCAGGCAGACCGTAATGCTGAAACGCTTCAGTTATGGAGGAAAGCCCGGGATATTTATGAAGATCTCGACATACCAGATAGAGATAAAGAGATCTTCTCCTGGAGGTTCTTCGCTGACAATTCCTTGAGAAGCTGGCCAGGCCCTGAAAGCTATCCGACAGTATGTAATACATTCAACCGGATTATGAGCATCATGCGGGAAAACAGTGATCTGACCACCCACCAGCTGAAGATCCAGAGATTCGCTCGAAACCTGGTCCTGGTTAGATCCTCAATGCAGCGCAGGAAACAAGTAGCATGATTTAATAATTCATGGATCCTGAATTACCTGAGTTATGCTGTTAAGGGTCCTATTTGCTCCAAGCATTAATCTCGTTGATTCAATTAAGCTCTCTCGTTGATTTCTTCTTAACATCAATATCTGAATATATGCTTCGCGTGATTTTTGCGTAATTCTCATTAAAAACCTAGATCTTGGGTCGTATGAATGTTTCTTGCAGTGGGCAATTAAAGGTATTGCAAGACTAGTATAGCCAATCTCAATATTCTGAGAATTAATTCCATAATTGGTTTCGAAGTCATTAACAATTTTCGCAAAACCACGAAAAAATGAATCTTTGGATGCTTGGGTCGAAATTAGGCTATTTAAAAAATCTATTGTCTGAATATGACTTTCATTCCAGAATTTTAAGGTAACATTAAGTTCTCTTAGGAAGTCTTCATTATTTTTGAATATTATATTGAGGCTGGCCTCATGTGAATCAATTGAGCGAAAGAGCTCCTTAAATTCCTCTTTTATACTTTTATTCTTATCAATATTCTTTTGTTTTTTCTTGAGTAATCGGTCAATGACAAGTATTTCGAATTGATCATTAAATGAAATGCTTTTAATCCTTTCAATTTGATTGCCAGTCACTTTGTATAATCTAAGATCTTCTTCATTAAAAGATTTTACTCGTCTTATACAATCAAGGTTTTGATTTATCTGAGTCATAACCTGCTTCTGCAATAGATCGAGTTGACTTAAAATGAATTCACTTATTAATGATTTTTCTTTCTTTCTCTTGCACCTTTGAATGCACGCATTTACAACATAAGCCAGGATAAACAGTATAACTGGAGTAATCCACTTAATTACCTCAAAAAAGAATCCCTTAGGATCAGAGAATGTTACGGTTTCCATATGAGTTGTCTAAAAAACCACCCCCGATATGAAGAGGAGTGGTTCTGTGACTGCTTTATGTTTTGTAAACACCCTGGTTTACCAGGTAGGGAGAGAGTTCGCTATAAAGGGCGTTCTTATGTAAAGGTATTGAAATATCACCTCCAATCCGAATTTTATAACCTTCATATTTGTTTGCCCTAATATCAGGTTCGAGTCGCACATAGACCCCAAAAACACACCTGTATCCCCCGCCAAATAAGCAATCAGTGAATAGCGGGGTCATCATAGGGGTCACTATAGGGGTCATTTCGAAGTAATTTTCCTCAATTACATGGACCTTTTCACCACCGGTGTAGTTTCTTTTCACTGAGTGAATTGATAATACTGTCGGATTTATTCATAAATTTATGTGAAACCCTCAATACAGCCTCTATGAGATTTGCAATTCGAGTATTCCAATACATGGATATTGGAAGGATCACTTCAAGGAGTATTACCTAGTAATTGCGTTGAAAGGTCTGGAATGACTTTAAATAAAGCAACACAGGAAATTAGTACATAAGAAAAATCATCAAAAGGTAAATGCACAAACTATAAATAGATACTATGGAGGACTTTACTAAGATTTGTAAGATTTATATCATTGAATCACAGAATCCAATTGATATTTTAGAGAATAGAAATGAAGGAAAAGCACTATCCGCAGGATTAGACCTTGCGGGCATTAAGAATAATTATTATCAGGTAATTAACGAAGGAGCTTTAGATTTATGTTTTGGACAAATTGCCGAAGACATTCTTGAATTACAGCCCCAGAACCTTGTAGCACCGTATATTCACATTTCTGCTCACGGAAGTGAGTCGGGAATTAAATTATCGAATAATGAGTTATTATCCTGGAATCAACTAACCCCCAAAATTGATAGTTTGAATGCGAGAATCGGCATGATCCATCCGAATAAATCTCATCCTGAATTGGAATATTCAGCACTACATTTTTGCTTCTCAACTTGCAAAGGAGCATATGGGCATTTACTTCAAGGTGAGTCTGAAGGTAACAAATTCTCTACTATGGTTGGACCAAAAGATAGTATAGAATGGATTGATTCATTACTAGCATTTATGTCATTCTACCATCAAATAATTTATAAAAAGAATACCGCTGAAAATGCTGTTTCAATAATGAATACGATTACAGGGTTAAATGATATGTTTCAACTAAAGTTAGGAGAAGGGCTGGAATTGAAGAAATAACCAGCACTTAATACAAAGGGCTTCATACGGTGCGCAGTACACGGTGATGAGAGGTCCATTGGAGGGGATTAAAACGGCATTTGAGCTCAACTTGAAAGTACAAGACAACTTAACTATGAACAGCACCCCAACTATTCTCGCACTTAGTCTATTAATGAATAATCGTCCGGTTATTTACCAATCAATTTCAGGGGGAGGTTGCTACCTATTTTTAGGACATTTAGAAGCCATGAATTATTTGGAGGAGTATTTTTACAATTTTATCCGTTCCGATTCCTTCACATGAGTGTCAAGATATGAAATTAATCTCCTACATATATACTTTTTTTTGTCATGACGGCAAATATCAACCAGGAAGTAGAGATTGACAAAATAGATGTTATAAATCCTCAAAAAATATTCGTCTTAATGTGATAATCAGCCACTTGCAAATGAAATCTAACAATTTTCTATTATTCCATTGATATTTTTGTGGTGGATTCTTCAATTAATCTTATGAGAAATCTTCTAAATGATTGATACTCACATTAAGACATGTGTTGCAGATTTGCTTCATATTGCTTTTCCGGTGAAAAAGAATACCATATATGCATATGGTAAAAAAACAACGCAAAACCACCCTACTATATAAAGTAGATTATTCTAAGAGAAATAAAATGGTCAATCTCAATGTATTTCGTCTCTGTGTAAAAAATGCATCAAATAGCCTTACAATCTGCCGTAATAACTTGATAATCATATTAAGACGCCACCTTTGATCGAATAAATTGTAATTCCCATACATATAGTATGAAATTCTATGCTTTATCGCATCTTAGATCTATAGTGATAATTCGACGATAATTCTATGTAGTAAATCTCAGCTTCAAAACATGGATTAATCTGCTCCATAACCATCTGTTATAATTTGATAGTCACATTATAACAACAATCTGATAGGTTTTCTTATTGGTGTCTGTTATTGTAGTCATATTTCCTCAACTATTGTAATACAGTTAAGGCTTCAATAGAAATACTAATTCAATATAACTAATCCAATATACCAGTCGCCCTGAGGTCTCTCTAATATGAGATCAATTGGTTCGGTTTTTTTATGAAGAAGGCCCAGTAATACTACAAACAATGCAAAAAACGTTCATTGGAGTTGACCTATTAGATCATTTCTACCAAATTCAAGCTATTGATAAATGAAATAGCGGCTTCAAAATCAAAATACCTTTCCTTGACGATCTCACATTTATATTTCATAGGCAAATATGATCCCCACTTTGAAAATCCAAGTAAAGAATCATTTGAGTCAAGTTCTTTAATTAGGTGGCTATCGATATTTTGATACTCCATATTGATATTTTGTATCAGACTACTAATACTATCGTGGCCTATACCAATCTCAAATGAACTGCTATGATCTTCAAAGATTGCTTCCGTTCCTGTTAAACTGATTAAGTAACTTAAAGTCTTGTTTATCTTAGTACCTGTGAAGGAATAAATAAGAATCCTACCTTCCTTTCTAATCAGAGGACGGTCAAATTCATAATTGCCAATTTCGAACCCTCTAAAATCATTCCTTAATTCGAGCAAAATTGACTCACTGTCATCATCTAATTCATTATAGTTTTTATCAGATTTTAAAATACGCAACATCTCCTCTCGAACCTTTCGGTTAATACTCCCACCTGCCCCAAAAAACATAGGTTTTTTTCCATCAACAGCTGGAATAACCTCAATCTTGGAAGCTTTTAGATCAATGTCCCTAATTTTCCAGATCCTTGCAGCCAGAAAAATATTTTCATCAATTTTCACTTGTGGAGAAAATGGAATGTCGCCAATCTTCCTGCCTAAATGAGTTACCTTAAAGTTAGGTTCCGTTTTGAAAACACTATAGAACTCTCTTGAATTTACAATGTTTTCACCCTCTATACCTAATATTAACTCGTGTTGTATTACCTCCAGGTAGTCCAATTTTATAGACTCGTCAACGATTTCATTCAAATCATCTTCTGAGATTGCTTTGAAGGTATAATTCTCCTTTAACCGGGCAACCAGATCACTTCTTTTACAACCAGATAATTGTTTTACAATAGAAAGTAGTTGGTGTAATAATATATCATATGGTTTTTCTGCAGTTATTAAAGGCTCTAGAAACTCAAATTTGTATAATTGCCAGCATGCTAAGGCTTGCAATAAACTCCATTTATCTGTGGCGTATAAGTTAATGACACCTTTTTCTCCCTCCCTCCGACCACTCCGACCAATTCTTTGGACAAGTGAAGCAACAGAATGTGTTGAGTCTATTTGCACAATTTTATCAACTGTTCCAATGTCTATTCCAAGCTCTAAGGTTGAAGTACACGAAATACAGAAATTGAATTTTTCGTTATTCTTTGCAAAATGCTCGATACCTTCTCTAATCTCCTTATCAACAGAAGAATGATGTGAATAGTAGTTTCTATGTCCTTTGACACGGTCAGATATCTTTCTCAATTTGACTGCTATTTCTTCCGTTCTCCCACGACTGTTCGGAAAAATAAGAACTTTATGATTGCTTGTTTCGAGATATAAATCTTTTAATAAGTCGAGAGAAAGTTCACTAGTGCTATTGTGAAAATATTTGAACTTTGCTTCAGTTTGATTCTTTGTTCTATCTAACAATACTTTAGTCTCCGAAATATCGCCTGTCAATTTCTTTGCTTCGATGTAATTATCATTACCAATGGTAGCTGACAGTCCAATCATTACAATCCTTCTTCTATTAACTTGCTGAATGCGTGACAATAATGACATTAATTGCAGCCCTCTATCAACGCCAAGAAAAGAATGTATTTCATCAATTACAATGTATTTCAGACTTCCAAAAAGTATTGAAACATTATAAGGGGTATTTACAAACATTGCTTCCAGCGACTCTGGGGTAATTAAGACAATGCCATTAGGGTCTCTAATTAGCCTTGTTTTCAATGATTTTTTAGCTTCCCCATGCCATTTGGTAACTGGAATTTCTAAGTCCTTACATAGATCTTCAATTCTAAAGAATTGGTCATTTATTAAGGCAATTAATGGTGAGATATATAATACTTGAACCCCTTGTTGGTTGAAATCAGTTTTAGAAAGTATTGGTAGAAATGCCGCCTCAGTTTTGCCGGAAGCAGTTCTCGAAGCCAGGACGTAATTGTTTTCTGTAGTAATAATCTTGGATATGGCAGCTGCCTGGATTGGACGTAATGATTCCCAGCGCTTATCTCTAATATATTTTCGGATTGGTTCTGATAATAGCTTATAAGACATTATAATTCTTCTATTGAGTTGATGGCAGCTTCATCAGGTCTTTCATCTGAAATTTGAATAGCTGAAATCAATTCTGATTTATCAGCATCAGGGTTTTGCCTCAGAATACTTAAGATATTCAGAAAATCCCTTATTACTTCACGAGGAGTAAGAAACTCTTCAGCCCCTGGTTTGTTAAACATCTCCTCCATAAAAATTTGAATCTCCGTTTCACTAATATCAAGCTCGATGTTAAAATTGAATTCGAATATTTCTTTCAGTTTTTCTAGCAATACAAAAATCTCATTATGATTTAGAGGAACAAGTTTTATTACCGGTTGTGCAAGATCTCGATGTTCTAATGTTTCAAACCTATTAGTCTCCAGCCTGGTTTTTAAAGCATCATAGCTAAACAGACCTCTTCTTTCATTTTCAAGAAACTCTTTGGTTCCTGCAAAGTTGATGAAGAGATTAGATACTTTTCCTTGAAAGCAATCATTGAATATAGAGAGCACTTTTTCATAATTTTTAGCTCTCATTGTTGAAGTAGATATTTTGTATAGATTAATAGCCTCATCAAGGTTTACGATAAAACCACTATAACCGATACTTACAAAGAGTCGAGTAAAATTCTTCAGCATATCGTAGAAATTCAAATCGTTCACGATTTCTCTTACTCCCAAGTCTTGTCGAGCTTCTGTTTTTGTACGATATTCACCCTTCAGCCATTTAAGAGCATTTCTCCTCAAATATTCATCATCCTTTAGATAGCCTTCGTAATATTTGATGACAACAACACCAAAATCAAATCCTCCAGTTTCAGTTACTTCATGTACAGTCTGCATGATACTTTCCTGGATTAAATTGAAGTATCGTTCATCTCTGATTTCTGTAATAGGGATATTGTTTAGCTGAGCAGTTTTAGATATTACCTGTTCAATCCATTTGTCCAATAATGTTGGTAATGCCCCGCCTTCTGGTTTAGTTTGTATTGCAATATTATCCATAATGGCACTGTATAATGCCACCGATTTACCATCATTTGAATAAAGTCTATTATCTGGGGTAAAATCAGCATTTGTAACCACAAACTTTTGCTTGGTTGCTACAGTATTTAATAGATGTAGTATAAATGACTTTCCTGAACCAAAATCACCAATCCAAAATCGCACTAAACTATGACCATTTTTCACATCCTCAAGAGCGGAAGTTATTGCTTCGATTTCTAATTTCCGCCCAACCGTAATATGTTGAACGCCTATACTTGGGACCACACCAGCTGATAGTGAATTTATAATTGCTGTAGCCTCTTTTGTCTTCATTCTTAATGACATGTCTCTGATATCTTATGATGTTATTTCCTTATAATATGATTCTTCGATAGTATAATTATCTTCTTCTTCTTCTATCAACATTTCTCCTTCCAGATGATCGGCACACTTCTCATTAATACTATCAATAAGTTGGTTTTTAAGCATACCATTTTCAAGGGCGAATTTCTCAACATCAACCTGATGGATTAAAAATGAATTAGTTGCTATTGCTTTGACTAATTGTTCTTGAACTTTACTCATACTAATTCCCTTATTGAAAAGAGAAACCCCTTGTGAATTTTGACTAACAGATATTTCAATTTCTTCCATTTTCGATTCAACCGAATCATCTTCTTTCCATATTTCTTCCTGATCCTCTTCCAGATACTCATTTAATAACTCCACCGTCCCATTATATTTTTCTTCAACTTCCTTAATTTCAGATTTATCAAGCACTACTCTTCTCCTCTTTGGAATGTATATTTTAGCTATATCTTCTAATGCCCTTTGAATATTTGCAGAGTGGATTAACTCCTCAATAATTCTTTTAAATTCTTCAACTTGATCATTAGTCTTAAATAATGACTTTTGAATAGTCTTTGCTAATTGTTTATTGTCAAATTTCTTAGATTTTAGATCGTAGTAAATATATTGAGCATAGTACTTCAAAGCTTGAGTTCGACTATACTTTGCAATAAACCTTGATGCTTCAAAAAAGATGTTTTCAGTGTTTGGATTCTTTTGGTTCGTTTCCTCAAGCTTAATAACTCCTTCAATGAAGTCGTCCTTCCGCTCAATCTGAAAGGTATCTTTTAAAGCTGAGAACTCTATTTTCCATCTATTTACATTATGTGTGTTTAATTCAATCTGGGTTTCTGTATCTGGCTTTCCAATCTCTACTCTTTTCTCTTCAATAATTCTATTTAGTCGGGTACCTAAATGCTGCTCGAATTTGTCACTATACTCATACCGAGTAAACTCCCCGACCTTTCTTTTGTGACCAAGATCATTCCTGACAGAGTTTTCAACTCGCCTAAAAATCGTATTATAAATATCCGATTCAACATTACTTTTCAAATAGCCTTGATCATATATCCCCCAATGATTATCGGCCATTCCTTTAATATCAAAGACGATCTTTTTAAAATACTCAACTTCTTTCGCAACACTAGTCTGCTCTCCTCTTAGCTCCTTGTTTAATTCCTTCATTATTAGCAAATAGTGCTTTATAGTAATAATACAGCACCCTTCAATGGAGGTAAAGACATTCGATGGATTCCAAAACTTATTTAGCCAGGCAGTTTCCTGTTTATTAAGTCCCAGTTTATTTTTGTACAAACTGCCCAATGAATATTCATCTGGATCATAATTTGAATAACCATATTCAAATTGGTAGGTTGGCTCTTGTAGTTCCTGCAGTTTTTCAATCGAATAATGATCGGTTCTGTTACGCAGAAGTTCCTGCAGGGAAGCTAACGAATAACCCTTGGTTTTGGGACAAATCTCTCCAAGAAGCTTAAACTGTTTATCTATCAACTCTATATCCTGATGGCTATTGTATTCGTTAAGCAGATCAAAATATAATACAAAGGCATAGTTTGTATTACCTTGAATATTTACGTATTCTCCATTTAGAAATCTTTTCCGAAATTCTAAATAAAATACCTTCTGCAGTTTTGAAGCATTTAAGAGAGCGCTATAGGAATATACATACATATGATTCCAGGATGGCACATCGCTTAGATTACTTCCAAAGGTTTTAGACCTTTCAATAGTCAAGTCAAAAGATTCTGAATTAACGTCGATAATTGAACGATCAATTTCACTTCCAGCAGTTTGAGAATCCTTCATCATCTTGGATATAGGTCGTTCAATATGGGCCATTTTACGGGAATTTTGGTTGTATTTATTATTGAAATACTTGTCTTTCGCAAAGGAGAATTTAACAAAGTCAAATATGCCAATTAATGTGGGAATTGTTGTCCAGCAAAACAATATTGAATAAGCTCCTTGAGTAGCCTGTCCAAGATAAAATTTCTGTAACCCAAATGTCCCAAAAAATAAGGACAGAATTGCAGTAAAAGACTTATTTCGATAATACTGTCCAGCAAAGTGCAAAACAATGATAAAAATGATAAGAAATCCAATCCCAACTAATACTGCATTAAATTTTCTCGAAGAAATATATTCTGGAGGCCCAGATTTCACATCAGTCTCCACAATCTCAATTTTTCTTAGATACTGATTTGAGGAGTATCCAATTATACCTCGATATTTAATTATTACCCAGTCTGAAGTAGTAACCTCCATCAATTTTACGGTATCACCCTTTTCAATAACTCCTAATGATTTAAATGAAGTACCAGCACCACTTCTAATATTCAATTCTGCTGTTGTTACATAATAATCTATTGACAGTGTATTTGAAGATATACTCAAGAATGCTATGGATATTACGAGCCCAATGATATACTTAAATGGCTTATAATGACACCGTAAAGGATTCGAAACCTTCTGCATTGTGTAGATTGTAGATTGTTGGCACATAAAATTAACAAATCTGAGGTCTATTACAATTCATGGAATACTAAGTCATTGATCTCGCTTCCAAAAAACCTAGAATATTTGGACT
>Ga0255398_1007_pt1 | contig 24664 bp, 20 predicted proteins | sample ANMaggSeSYBR01K3_FD_182119 | JGI IMG/M metagenome (GOLD analysis project Ga0255398, IMG submission 182119) | Sediment cell enrichment communities from methane seep in Santa Monica Basin, California, United Staets - ANME aggregate JGI... | ecosystem: Environmental > Aquatic > Marine > Cold seeps >...
TAAAACTTTTGTGATCGCAGCAGTAAGAGTTGTTTTACCGTGGTCAACGTGACCGATTGTTCCGATATTGCAGTGTGGCTTGTTTCTTTCAAATTTTTGCTTAGCCATGGATTCCTTCCTCCCTTGTTAACTTATATATTTCAACAAACACATATGTGCTTGCCTATAAACAAACTAGTTCAAATTCACTAAAAATTTCTCAAGTTTCTTTTTTACCCTTTGAAGCGCATTATCAACTGACTTGACATGCTTATCCATTTCAAGGGAAATCTCATTGTATGACTTTCCTTCTAGATAGGCATTGAGAACTTTCCATTCCAGATCACTGAGCACTTCACCCATTTTTTCCTCAATCAAACTGAGTTCTTCCCGTTTGATGATCAGATGCTCCGGATTGAGTTCTTTGCTGTTCATCATCAGGTCATAAAGCGTCCTATCCGATTCTTCATCGAAAATGGGCTTATTGAGTGAGACATATGAATTGAGCGGAATATGTTTTTGTCTCGTCGCAGTTTTGATGGCAGTGATGATTTGTCTCTTGATGCACAGTTCTGCAAATGATCTGAATGATGTGACCTTGTCCGGTTGAAAATCCCTGATTGCTTTGAAAAGACCAATCATACCTTCTTGAACTATGTCCTCACGATCGGCACCGATAAGAAAATAGGCTCTAGCTTTGCTTCTAACAAAATTTTTGTACTTTCTGATCAGTTGCTCTTGAGCTTTGGGGTCACCTTTACGTGCAAGTTCGACCACAATTTCTTCATCAAAGCTGTCGTGATTATACCATGTCGCAGTCTCAATTGGCTCCATCAAAGCTGTCCTCCCCAAATGTTAGAAATGGATTCTAAACAAGTCATAAAATCATTATATATTATTCACAAACCTGACGTCAAGTCATCATCAAGTGTCAAACTTCATTAATTTACCAGTGATTTCAGCTACGTTCCAAACCACATAAAAATGAACCTCAAATTATTTCTGTTGCGCTTTTACCTGACGTTGCCTTACCACTTCATACATAACAACAGCACCTGCCACAGCCGCATTGAGCGAACTGACTTCTCCAAGCATTGGAAGGGATATCATGAAATCGCATTTTTCTTTAACGAGCCTGCTGATACCTTTTCCCTCGTTGCCTATCACAACACCGATACTTCCAGTAAGTTTTGCATCACAGTAATTTTGAGCGCCCATATCTGTTCCGACAATCCATAATCCGTACGTTTTTAGTTCTTCAATGGTCTGTGAGATGTTGGTCACTTTTGCAACAGGAACATACTCTACAGCGCCACAGGAAGTCTTTACAACAGTCTGATTGATGAGAGCACTTCTTCTCTTGGGAATGATGACTCCATGAGCACCTACAGCATTTGCTGTTCTGATGATACTACCAAGGTTATGAGGATCAGTGATTTCATCGCAAATGATCAAAAATGGCTCCTCACCCTTTGCTTTTGCGATTTCTATAAGATCTTCCACTTCATGATAATGATAGGGAGCTACATAAGCAATTACCCCTTGATGGTTTTCACCATCCGTGATTCGATCCATTTTTTTGCGATCCAAATATTGGATCAAGTATTTTCTTTCTTTTGATATGTCAATTATTTTTTGTATCGGCTTGTCTTTAGAACCTTCAAGCACAATGATTCTGTTGATCTCATGACCTGATTCGAGCGCCTCTAAAACAGGATTTCTTCCATATATTATATCTTCCATTCAAACCTTCCTTTATCTACAACACTCCGAAAGAAGCTCTAACTTCTGCAATACTGCCACAGGTCATTTTCCCTTCGGGACATGGACCGTTCAAACATTTAGGACCGCTATTTTGAAATACACTTGGAGCCACATGCTTGACAATTCGAAGCATTTCAGTCGCAAGTTCACGAATTTCCCACTGAGCTCTGTTGCAGCAGCGATGATTAAAGAAATTCAGCAAGCTTCTCGCATTCATGCTCACAACTATTTTAGTCTCACAAGCATTTGGAAACACAAACCTGGCATCCTCTACTGCTGATTTTTCCGCTTGTGATCTAGCCTTCTTTTCACTATACCCTTTTTTGAGGTATTTCAAATAATAATCTTCCTCAAGCTTTTCAGAGATGGCATCATATACCTTTTGATCTTCCGCCATTGCCCTTACGAACATTTCTCGTACTTCCGGGTTTGATTCAATTGCAGGTGGAATAATATATTCAAACGCTTCAAGTTTTACATATCTTTGTGATTGCTGGGAATAAGAAGCAATTCTGTGTCTTACAAGCTGATGAGTCAATACTCTGCTGACGCCTTCAACCGCAAACGTGAATGATATATGTTCAAGTGGAGAAAAATGACCATACTCCATCAATTTATCCAGAAACGCACCTGTTGATTCCTCATTCATATTTTCATATAAGGCTTCTATACCTACGGGTGAATAACACAGCTTCGCTGAAGCGGCAATCACTTTTTCGGGATCCGGTGTATGAGCCAACAAATTAACCTTCATCAAATTGACCTCCTATTGATCTTCTGAAGAAAAGTACGAATCCCCGAATGGGAGAACGCCTAGCAAATATTTTCTATAACGTCCGGTAAAGTCATCTTCACTTTCAACCTTGACATCGGTTATCCTGAACTTCATGATTCCCGTTTTATATAAGATATTTGAATGCGTTTCATCAAGAACTTCCTGCATTCTGACTACAACCGCTTCCTCAACCGAGTCTTTGGGTTCTACGGGATCCATTACTATTGACTTGTATCCTAAAACAATCAGAACAATCAGGGTCACTCCGATCAAAATCCAATCCTTGAGCTTAAGCTTCATCTTCTTCACCAACATCCTTAATTGAATTTTCAGCTGAATCAATAGCCTTAATTGTGAGATGAACGATTTCGTATATGCGTTCCTTCTGATCGGTCAAATATAGATACCCTATCAAGGCTTCATATCCAGTCGCGTATCTATAATCAGACAAAAGTGCGTTTTTGGGTACTGTATTTGATTTCTGATTTCTTCCGCGTTTAATCATTTGCCATTCTTCTTCACTGAATGAATCCTTTAACCTATGCACAGCGGTAGCCTGAGCGTTTGCGTTGACATATTGTTTGGCTTTTTTAGACATTTCATGTGGCGTGAGCACAAATTGGCTGATCAGATATGTTCTGATGTAAGCTTCATAGATAGCATCACCGAGGAACGCCAATTTAAGTGGGTTCATCATCCTTACGTCCAGATCAGACAAACTATTCATTTCAGCATTCTTTAAAAAATCATTCATATTTGCCTCTTCACTCGAATATTATTTAGAACTATGGGGGCAATTGTAATGGATACAACAGCCCCCACATATTATTGGATTATATTTACTCAGCACACAAATTCTGTATACTGTATTCGATTCGTTCAATCGTATTAGTTGTTCCTATGATTTCCATCACTTTTGCGATATCAGGACCATGGACCTGACCAGTAAGTGCCACACGAACAGGCATGAACAAGTCTTTGCCTTTGTGACCTGTTTCCTTTTGTACTTCCTTGAGCAAACGTTTCACATCATCAGCAGTGATTGCATCTATCTCAGCAACTTTAGCTGAGAAACATCTCAGCATCGAAGGTACATGAGGCAATTCAATCATTTCTCTAGCCTCATCGTCTTCAAGCACAATCGTATTCACATTGAATAGATTATAGTAATCTGAGATTTCATTTAATTTATTAAGACGTTCCCTCAGGATATCGACTATGTTTTTGTATTTTGCAAACTTTTCATCAAACTCAGAATCACTGGCAAAGCCACTTTCAACAAAATATGATTTTGAAAGCACTGTCAATTGATCCAGATCATAGTTCCTGATGTATTGATTGTTCATCCAATTTAGTTTTTCAACATCAAACACACCACTAGACTTTGATACTCGATCAAATGAGAATTTATTGATCAAAGTCTGCATGTCCATAATTTCTTCACCGTCATCAGGTGACCATCCAACAAGCGCAATGTAATTGATCAAAGCTTCAGGCAAATAACCTTTACGTTTGAAATCTTCAACAGAAACATCACCTTCACGCTTACTGAGTTTCTTTTTGGATTGACCCAATATTACTGGCAAATGTACAAATTGTGGTGCTTCCCATCCAAATGCTTCATAAGTGTATATGTGTTTTGGTGTGGAAATCAGCCACTCATCACCACGCACAACATGTGTTATTCCCATGAAATGATCATCTACAACGACCGCCATATGATAAGTTGGGAATCCATCTGTCTTCATCAACACTTGATCGTCCATATCATCCGTATTCACCGCTATATGGCCCTTGATGGCGTCATTGAATTCTATCACCCTACCTGTCGGCAATTTCAATCGAACCACGTGTGGGAGCCCTGCAGCCAGTTTTTCGTCCACCTCAGCTTTAGACAGTTCTCTGCAATGTCCATCATATTTCGGAGTGAGACCTTCCGACTTCTGCTTTTCTCTTACCTGCTCCAGACGTTCCTTGGTGCAGAAACAATGATAGGCATGTCCTGATTCAATCAGTCTATCCGAATGTTTCTTATAAAGTTCCAATCTATGCGACTGAATATAAGGTCCAAAATCGCCTTTTTCAACAATATGATGAGTCGCTTCATCAATAAACGGACCTTCATCATGAACCACACCAGCCCACTGCATGGAGTTGATCATGCCTTCGATAGCACCTTCTACAAATCTTGTTTGATCCGTATCCTCAACTCTTATCAAATAAGTACCTTCATTTTGTTTTGCATATAAATAATTGTAAAGCGCTGTTCTCAGACCTCCGATGTGTACATATCCGGTAGGACTTGGCGCAAATCTCAATCTAGGATTCATAACGTTTGCCTCCTCTTTTCTTCTCGCCTATTATACTAAAAATCAGAACCTCTTTCAATGACCTTCTTCATTGCTGACATGATATAGGCATAGCTGCCGGAATCATGGGGTTTGGTGCAATCACTACAATCTTTTACTCCACTGGTCATCTTGAAGTCCCCACCACATTCATCCCTCAGCATATAAAGTGGGCAATAACAAAACAGACAGTTGAACTCATCATCATTCACATTTTTGTGACATGGAAAGAACTCACATTCTCGATTTTGAAAGAACTTGTAATTCTCTGACATCTAAACCTCCAATTTTTCAAGGAGTACAATGGCTTGGCTTGAAATACCTAAGCCTTCACCTTCGAATCCTAATTTTTCAGTAGTTGTAGCTTTTATGTTCACTTGATCAAACTTACAATTGAGCACTTCTGCGATGTTTGCTCTCATCAAATCAATATGGGGAGCCATCTTTGGCCGCTCTGCAACAATAGTGGCATCCAAATTGACAATCGAATACCCTTTTCCGGCCATCGTTTTGGCTACCCTCTCTAAAAGGACCAAACTGGATATGTCTTTATAGTCCTTTGAAGTATCCGGAAAATGTTTTCCAATATCGCCAAGCGCCATGGCACCCAGCAACGCATCTATGACGGCGTGAAGCAACACATCTGCATCCGAATGACCTGCCAGACCTTTTTCATAAGGTATATTAACACCACCCAATATAAGATCCCTTCCTTCCACCAATTGGTGGACATCATATCCCATTCCTATTCTCATCAGCTTTCACTCCTATTTTTCCAATCCAATATAGCCCTACCAAAAACAAGATCCATTGGAGAGGTAATTTTAATGTTGGATTTTTCTCCTTCACAAAGCAAAACTTTATAATTGTATTTTTCCAACAGACTGGCGTCGTCGGTACCAAAAAAATCATCTTTTATCGCCTTTTCATGCACTGCCTTTAAAACTTCACGCCTAAACACCTGAGGCGTTTGGACACTCCATATCTCATCTCTATTCAAAGTTTGCTTAACAATATGGGACTCATCAACAATTTTCAGTGTGTCCGTAGACTGCAATGCCGACACAATTGAATCGAATCTCGACATGTGAACAAGATTTCTATCCAACCAGGACGAATCCACAAATGGTCGAACACCATCATGCACGACAATCCACTCAAAGCTTTCTGGAATACATTTTATAGCTTTATAAACAGACTCCTGCCTGTTTTTTCCGCCCTCAATGACAAAAATATGTTGTCTAAACGCATACTTTTCAATCCAATTCGCAACTTTATCTTCTACAAGTCTGACGAACTCTGATGGCACAACTACCCAAATCATATCAATTGTCTCAGATTTTAGAATGTGAATAAGGGTCCACTCAAGAATTTCTCGATTTTCCAGCAACATAAACTGCTTTTTTTCAGATGTTTTCATTCTACTGCCCATTCCTGCCGCAGGAATGACTGCTCCGATTTTTTTCCCGTCGTACATCGATTTACTCGCTTTCTCTCAATATGTTCGCCTACATTATACCAAAAAAAAGATAAAGAAGGTCAATTAACCTTCTTATCGATTTTAATTTTTGGATTTTGCGAAAATCATTCGTCCTGCCGATGTCTGTAGAACACTTGTTACAATAACTTGAATGTTTTCATTGATGAACTTTCGACCATCTTCAACGACGATCATGGTGCCATCATCCAAATAAGAAACACCTTGATTGTTTTCCTTACCTTCCTTGATGATTTGAACCAACATTTCCTCACCTGGTAAAACAACTGGTTTCACAGCATTTGCAAGTTCATTGATGTTGAGGATATGTACTTCTTGAAGTGAAGCGACCTTATTGAGATTGAAGTCATTTGTCACAATACTGGCATTCATTTTTTGAGCAAGTTTGATCAATTTTACATCAACTTCAGAAATATCCTCAAAATCCTCATCGATAATCTTGACATCAATCGGAAGTTCTTTCTGAATGATCTTAAGAATATCGAGTCCTCTTCTTCCGCGGTTGCGCTTGAGTCCATCAGATGAATCAGCAATGTGTCTAAGTTCTCTCAGTACGAATTCGGGTATGATGATATCACCCTCAATGAATCCAGTCTTGCAAATATCAGCAATTCGTCCATCTATGATGACACTGGTGTCGAGTATCTTCGGTTTTGCACCATAAGTTCCTACTTTTTCTTTATTTTGCTTCCCTGAGCTGAGTCTTTTTGAAAAATCTCCAAGCCTCGATGGATCCTTCGAGTTCCTTTGTGCGATATTTATTCCAAGATATCCAAGGAAAATATAAGCCAAAATTTTAAGTGCGCTTGCGACCATTGGAATCGGAATGATTTCAAACAATCCACTTATAAGAAAAGCAACCACAAGTCCCAATATAAGTCCACCAAACATGAACAGCAATTCTTGTTGAGGAATTTTTTCGAGTTCTGTTTGTGTATATTGCGCCAGTTTCTTACCTAGTGCAATCATTAATTTAGAAAAGAAAAAAGTAATGACAGTAAAAATAAGTCCGAATAAAATTGGTAGTGATATCGTATAAACCATACGATGAAGATTAAAAAGATCTCTTTCGTAAACAAAATCCGTCAAATAAATACCAGACCCTACACCGACACAGAATCCGACAAAAATAATGATATATTTAATTATTTTCTCAATCACGCTAACCCTCCCTTCCCGCTATTTTATTGTACCCTTTTTGAGGGTCTTTTAAATTGTAACACAGCAACAAAGAATTTCAAAGTGAACAAAAAAAAATGAGGCCTAAGCCCCGTATTTTTCATCAGTGGCTACCTATAGTCATGTTGACTAATGTGGCCGCCTCGTCTTCATTCAAGTTTTTTGCTAAAATCATTTCACTGATCAAAATTTGCTTGGAATTGCTGAGCATCTTTCTCTCTCCGGTCGACAATCCCTTTTCACGATCCAATATTTCTAAATTTCTGACCACTTGTGCCACTTCAAAAATATCACCCGTCTTCACTTTTTCGAGATTGGATCTATATCGTCTGTTCCAATTGTCTGGCATAACACCTTTTTCTTGGGCCAAGACTTCCATAACCTCAGTCAAAACATCGTTGTCAACGACTTTACGTACACCCAAATTCTCAGCGGAATCAATCGGCAACATCACTTTCATGTTTTTAATGGGCAATTTCAAAATATAAAACTGCTTGCTGTCACCCAACAACTCTTTTTCTTCTATTGCTTCAATAATCCCTGCTCCATGCATAGGGTACACAACTCTATCTCCGATTTTAAACATTCAATCCCTCCATGCATCCTTTATTTATATTCATTATACACTATTTTTGACTTAATCACAACAAACCTATATTTTACTATTTAGAACAATTCGTTGTCAAGCCTTTTATTCACAGGGATTATTTGTTTATATTACTTTTTGTTTAAATTCTTTTGTGATAAAATAAGAGCAATCCATATCGTTAAGTTGACTTTTGGTCTTATGTTTATAGGAGGAATTATGAAAGACGTAATTTATGATGAATTTCAAAATAAGGTAGATGAAGTCCTGATCAGGCATGCAAACTTATTGGATATAGTCAGCAAAATGGATGAGGCAGCTTCAAAATCCAATCGTGCTGTCATCAAATCCATAACCAATTGCGGTTGTGTAAAACTGGATGTCTCTAAAACCGAATTCCCCGAAGGCCTTACATATGATGCCTTGAAGGAATATCGCGCAGAACATATCCAGGGCAAACCGTGTCCTGTATGTCGTGACAAAATCGAAGAGGAACTGGGCAGACTCGAATTTTACGTCGCAGCTCTTTGCAATGTCCTCGATTTGAATCTTTATGATGTTCTTTTAAAAGAATACAACAAAATCAATACTCTTGGTAAGTTCAGTCTTTACTAAACCTTATAAAATAATCAGGCAGCAATCGCCATCCATGAGATGACATTTGCTGCCTCTTTAATTTCCTTTAAAAAAAATATTTGAATACTTCTTCAATGTGTTTCATGCCTATGGCCTGAAAATTCTCTGGCCGATTCAAGCCATCGAGATTTGCATGCGGGATGAGTGCCTTCTTGAAGCCCATTTTAGCTGCTTCATTGACTCGTTGCTGCACCTGATTGATCGCACGGATTTCTCCTGTAAGTCCAACCTCTCCAAAGACAATCATATCATCTGGAATCTTGATTTCCCTGAAACTCGAAGCAATCGCAACAATAATGGCGAGATCCGCTGCAGGCTCATCTATGGTCATACCACCTACAACATTCAAATAAATATCTTGATTATAAAGCATCATTCCTGCTTTTTTTTCAAGTACGGCTGTGAGTAAAATCAATTTGTTGTAATCAATTCCCACAGCCATCCTTCTTGGCATATTGAAGTTGGTTTGTGAAACCAGACATTGCATTTCCACCAAAACCGTTCTCGTCCCTTCCAGTGTTGGAATAACAACCGATCCCGCTTCTTTAATCATCGTATTGGATAAAAATATTTTCGAAGGATTATCGACTTCCTGGAGTCCGAAATTTGTCATTTCAAAAATTCCAATCTCATTGGTTGAACCGAATCTGTTCTTGACCGCCCTTAAAATTCTAAAAAGATTATGACCTTCACCTTCAAAGTATAGAACGGTATCCACCATGTGCTCCAGTACTTTTGGACCTGCAATGGTTCCAGTCTTTGTGACATGTCCCACCAAAAATGTACTGATTCCATTTTTCTTAGATAAATTCATGAATTGGTTGGTCGCTTCCCTGACCTGGCTGACACTTCCTGGTGCTGATGCAATCTCTGGACCATATACGGTTTGTATGGAATCCACAATCAATACTTCAGGTTTCAGGTTTTCCACATGGTATTTGATTTTTTCAAGATTGTTTTCAGCCACAATATATAGATTCTCGGAATCCACACCCAACCTTTGTGCGCGAAGCTTGGTCTGTTTGACCGACTCCTCACCTGATACGTAAAGCACCAATCGCTTGCTACTTGCAATATTATGCGCTACTTGAAGCAACAAGGTGGATTTTCCTATTCCAGGATCTCCACCGACCAAGATTAGTGACCCTTTGACTACACCGCCACCCAAAACTATATCAAGTTCTTTGATTTGTGTGGAATATCGCTCTTCCAAATCAAATGTGACATCAATTATTTTTTGTGGTTGACTGGCATTCCCGATATCAAGCGTCGCTGCTTTAACAGGCTTAACATCCAGTTCTTCCACAAAACTATTCCACGCACCACAATCGGAACATTTACCTAGCCATTTTGGTGAAACGCTTCCACATTCCTGACAAACATATTTGCTTTTGACTTTAGACATTTTTTCTCCTCTGGGTCTTATGATGAATCATCATTTTTTTATGCTCATCCATTTCAAAAATTATTGCGAATGACTCTTCATCACTTTCAAGAACATATTCTGCAACAACATCTTTGATTTCTTTGTCTACAGCACGACCAAGTGGTCTGGCGCCATACTCTGAGCTATAATACTCAGTGGCAATCCAATTGATTACCTCATCTGTGACGATGATCTCCAATTCTTTTTCAGACATCTGTTCTTCAAAGGCTTCTATATGCTTTTCCACTATTAGTGACGCTGATACAATATCAAGGGGATCAAATACAATGATTTTATCCATCCTGTTGATGAACTCCGGTTTGAAAAACGATTTGCATGCTTCCCTAATTTTTTCCTCATTGTTGACTGCATCAGTGGATTTTAAAAACCCGACCTGTTTGTTTGCTAAATTTTTGGTACCCAAATTTGATGTAAGAATAATAAGAGTGTCTTTAAAATTTATACTCATGCCACGTCCATCTTTGAGAACACCTTCATCCATCACTTGAAGCAGGATGTCTATGACCTCTTCATGAGCTTTTTCCACTTCATCAAAAACCACTACAGAGTATGGATTTTTTTTGACAGCTCCAGTGAGGTATCCACCTTCTCGATGCCCTTCATATCCTGGAGGTGAACCGATCAATTTTGAAACAGCATGTTTTTCCATGTACTCTGACATGTCGATTTTAATAAGACTTCTTTCATCACCATAGAAAACATCTGCAATCTTCCTTGCAAGCTCAGTTTTTCCAACTCCGGTCGGCCCAACAAAAAGGAATACTCCAGTAGGTTTCTTTGGATCTTTGATGCCTATTCTTGATCGTTTTAGTGCTCTTGATACCACATTGATGGCATTTGACTGTCCAAATATGCTCTGAGACAATGTACTTTCAAGCGCTACAAGTCTCTCCTTGTCATTTGAGGACAGCTTGGTGATGGGAATCTGAACCCAATCCGATACGACTTTTTCAATATCAGATTTACCGATCAAAAGTTTCTGTGATGACATCAAAGCTTTTGTGTTGCTGTTTTTTTCAATATGGGACAATATTCTTTTTTCCTCACCCTGCAATTTGGACGCATTTTCAAAATTCATTTCAATAATGGAATTCTCTTTTTCCAGTTTCAATTGCTGTAACCTGTATTTCAGTTCATCGATGATCTCCAAAGTTTTGAGATTCTCGTATCTTTTTCTCGATGATGCTTCATCAATCAGGTCAATAGCCTTGTCGGGGAGCTTTCTATCAGCAAGATAACGCCTCGAAAGCTTAATGGCACTTCTTACCGCATCATCACCAACTACGACACCATGATGGATCTCATAATTGGACTTGATGTGATTTAAGATTTCATACGTCTCTTCTTCCGTAGGTTCCTTGACATCAATGATTGTCATCCTTCTGACCAAAGCTTGATCTGGTTCCATATATTTTTGAAAGTCATCATAGGTTGTCGCACCAATAATTTGAATCTGGCCATTGGTCAAATATGGTTTCAATATCCCTATCGCATCCAGCGACTTATCTCCAGTTGCGCCTACCCCAATCAGATTATGGATTTCATCTATAAATGCAATCGTATTGCCATCCGCAATCATATTTTGGATCCATTCGTTCATTCTCTCTTCAAATTGACCTCTATAAGAAGTTCCAGAAACCAGCGACCCTATGTTGACCTCTATGATTTTTTTGTCTCTGAGCACGTCTGGGACGTGTCCTCCAGCTATTCTATTGGCAAGCCCCTGAACTATCGCAGTTTTACCGACACCTGGTTCACCTACAAGGCACGCGTTATTTTTGGTTTTTCTGGACAACACCAGTAAGATGCGCTCAATAATTTCTTCTCTTCCAATTACTGTGTCAAAGGGTACATCCTTGGCTCTTTCAGTCAAATCGTGACCGAACGTTGATGTTTTCTCTTTCTCATAATCCGTCGACAACTCCAGTGTCTTGATATTCAATTTATCAGAAGCTGAACCTTTGATGATTTTCGTCTCAGGTACATTATTTTGCTGTTCGATCAGCACACCTTTTAGGACACTTGCAATATCCAGATTGAGTCTGCTTAGAATCTTGTAACCCATACTCATTCTATCGTGCATTATGGCTAAAAAGATATGCTCAGGTATTATTTCTGAATTGTTCGTCTTGACAGCATAGTTATGGCTTCTATCTAAACATTCGCGAGCTCTTCTGGTATAATCCTCGATCCCTTCAGAAGGGTCGCCTTTTCCTATGATTTTCACAATTTCCATTTTTACTTTTTGATGAGTCACACCATAACTCTCAAGCAGTTCAGTCACTTTGGATCCATTGATGAGTGACAGTCCGAGTGCAAAATGTTCGGTCCCTATGAATTTATGTCCCAAATCACGTGCCTCAGCAAAAGCAAAATTGATCACGTCATTCGCTTTTTCATCAAAGTTATAATCTAACATTTCTCACCATCCTGCTTTTCTTCTAGTTTAACAATTTGAGGGAGATATTGAAAGCGGAATTTCAGATATAAAATTCGTGCGCTGCATGGTAAATATTATTTGAGATTTACAAAAGAGCAAACAAGTAACCTCAGCACTATACGGAACATAGATACAAAGGCTAGTATAGTTTCGCTTCGCGAGAACCATACCTACGCCCAATGTTTCGTTTCACAAAACATTGTAAACGCGAAAATAGAAAAAAAGATACGAGCGCTTTCACGCTCGTATCTTTTTTTCTATTTTTCATTATCCTTCTTAAGTTGTTCAATAATCTTGACTGCAATTTGCATTGGCACCTCGTCATAACGATCGACTCTCATGCTGAACCAACCTCTTGCCTGTGTCATTGATCTCAAGTCCGTTGCATATTCAAACATTTCAGACTGTGGTGCTTCAGCGATGACTTTTTGATATCCTGATTCATTTGGCTCCATACCAAGAATTCTGCCTCTTCTTCTATTCATATCACCCATGATGTCTCCCATATACTCATCAGGGACATATATCTCAACATGAGCAACAGGTTCAAGCAAAACAGGTTTCGCCTGCTCCATACCTTTTTTGAAAGCGAGGTGAGCAGCCATTTTAAAGGCCATCTCCGATGAGTCGACCGCATGGTATGATCCATCAAGCAACGTCGCTTTGATGTTCACCACTGGACAACCTGCCAGTATTCCTTTATCCAAAGATTCAAGCAGACCTTTTTCAACAGCAGGAATATATTGTCTTGGGACTGAACCACCGAAAATCTTTTCTTCAAAAACGAAGTTTTCATTTGAAGGTTCAAATTTCACATGGATATCTCCGTACTGTCCAGCTCCACCTGATTGTTTCTTGTGCTTTCCTTGAACAGTCGCAACTCCTTTGATGGTTTCTCTATAAGCTACTTTTGGTGGCTCAAGGGTGACTTCCACTCCAAAAATGTTTTTGAGTTTACTGGTGATGACCTGAATTTGCATAGTTCCTTGTCCACCGAGCAATGTTTGTTTTGTTTCTTTGTTACGCTCGATTTCAAATGATGGGTCCTCTTCAGTGAGACGATGTAGTGAGGATACAATCTTCTCCTCATCTCCCTTTGCTTTTGGTTCAATTGCCAAATACAGAGCCGGTTTAGGTAGATTCATACTTACATACTGAATCGGGTGGTCTTTATCACATAATGTATCACCAGTTTCAGTGTACTGAAGTTTAGCTGTTGCTCCGATATCTCCCGCAGTGACTTTCGCTACTTCAAGTTGCTCTTTTCCTCTCAACAGGAATAAAGAACCCAACTTTTCCTTCTCATCTTTATTGGCATTGATGATCTCCATATCTTTGACTGCAAATCCCGAGTAGACTTTGAAAAGAGAAATCTTTCCAACGAACGGGTCAACAATTGTTTTGAATACAAATGCCGAGAAAGGTTCGCTTTCTTCCACTTTTCTTTCGATTTCCTCATGTGAATCTGGATGTTCACCTTTATATACACCTTCGTTCAACTCTTTTGGAGTCGGGAAATAATCATAAATCATATCCATCAACGTATGGATTCCAATTCTTTTTTCAACAGCACCAACGAGCACTGGTACTATCTCTCCAGCTATGACACCTTTTCTGAGCCCCTCATGAATCTCTTCATTGGTAAATGTTTCTCCCTCAAAATATTTCATCATGAGCTCTTCATCACTCTCTGCAACTGCTTCAATCAACATATCCCGGATTGGCTTGACACGCTGTTCCATTTCAGCCGGAATTTGAGCGTCAACGCATTGTGTGCCATTGAACTCTCTACCAACCAAATCAACCACGTTGACAAAACCTTTGAAATCAGGTCCTTCGCCAATAGGAATGCAAAATGGCGCAATCTTCTTTCCAAATGTATCTTTAAGTTCTTTAAGAACTTTGACGTAATTTACATTGTCTTTGTCCATCTTATTGATAAATATGACTTTTGGCATATTTCTTTTTTCTGTGAAGTTCCAAGCTTTCTCAGTTCCAACCTCAATCCCGGAGGACGCGTCAACCATGATTACAGCACCACCAGCGACTCTTAGAGCGCCAAACACATCACCCACAAAATCAAAGTAACCTGGTGTATCTAGAAAATTGTATTTATGATCTTTCCATTCAATTGGAATCACTGAAGTTCCTATACTGAATTTGCGATTGATTTCTTCTTTATCAAAATCCGAAACGGTATTTCCATCTTCAACTTTTCCCATCCTTGTCGTAACTTTCGTTGTGAACAGCAACGCTTCTGCCAATGTAGTTTTTCCGCTACCTCCATGTCCTAAAAATGCTACGTTACGAATTTTGTCGACTGAATAATTTTTCATAAGTAAAGCTCTCCTCTCGGTTGGATTTGATTGAATATTTGCATTATTTATAATATTCTATAAACTTTTGAAAAATCCTTCTATAAACTCAAAATATTTCTTATTCCTGAACTTACAAAAAAGACGCTTCCACGACTATATACCCATGGAAGCGTCCAACTGCACATTTTAAATTATAGAATTCCTGACATTTTCGTGACTTCGAGACCATTTTCGCTCCATGCATCTATAATCGCATTAAGTCCGATGGAATCACTTGGCATATGTCCCGCCACAATGATGTTTCCGATATTTTGTTCTTTGACAGCTTTGATGACGTCCTCTGGAGCATGCATGGCGACAATAGTACCCACACCAGCATCGAAATATGCCTTATAAACATCTGCGCCTCCATTAGTACCACCTGCAAACAACACTGCAATTTTCCCGGCATAGTCTGACGGTGCGCCACATCTGATCACTGGAGAAGCCAAAGCATTACTGTAGACATCCAGAGTATTGAGCACATCCAAAACATCTTTCAGGGTGGCTTTGTGTTGATCCGACAACTTTTCGTCGAGATACTTTTGTGTGAATCGTTCACCAATAAGATCAGCTGGCATATGGATATTCATAAAAGGCATTTGAAGTAACTTTGCAGCTGATGAAGCTCTGTCATAATTCGAGACGTGATTGCCGATTGAAACCGAATTTTTCTTTTTCTGCAGTGCTTTTTGCGCCTTGTTGATTGGAACTCCGAACTCCACCATCTTGTCCACTTGGATATCCATCACTTCGTGAAATTCTATCACAGCATCATCCGCTTTCGGATGATGACTCACCACAAGGTCAAATCCAAGCTGTCTTCCAAGCATGATTTCGGGAGTGTCCATATCGACTCCAATTAGAACCTTACGGATATTTTCTCCAGGTATGCAGATGGTCGTATCAGACGGCATCTCATCAAGACCAGCCAAATTGAGTGCGATTTCCATTATTTCTTTAGTCGTCATTTCCTTCTCCGATTATATGAATTATCTTACTGGGCAAGCACCGGTGTCACAGCCATCGGTGCCTATATCAAGTTCAATTTCTTCTTTTTCGTATTTGGTAATCAATGACGGTCTGAATGGTTTCATCTGAGAAAAGCGCTTATTGTACTCTTCTTCATCGATTGCCTCATAAGGCATCAATTGATAGAAACTGTCTTCCAGTGGCAAGAATGAAAGTGCCACGGTATCATCCCAATTGTTGTAAACCCATTCTTCAACGAGCTCCCATTCATTTGGTCTGACGTGTACAGTGATTGAGCAGTTATGATCTACATAATGTTCCATGAACATTTTATAGGTCTCAAGTTGCTCCAGTGCAGAAACATCGTACTTGGTCTTACCAAGAGGCGCTTTTTCAGGGAATTCCACAACTTTTGTGGTGCATGTCTCCCACTCTTGACCCACTTCAGGTAAAACAGAGTATCCGAGTTCCTCACAAACTTTAACCAGTGGATCGTGTGAATTGATACGTACACGGCGGATAAAATATGGTGAATGGGAATAATGCACACCACTTGATACACTAGGAAGTTGTGATAATGTGCCCTCAGGCTTCACTGTTGTGACAAGGATCGGAGTTCCGCCACCGAGTTCTGCAGCGTACATTTCCGCTTCTTTCTTTGCTGCGTCACGCATTTGTCTAAGCAGGTTCTTTTGCTCGTCCAGCGTGAGTTTCGTCGCATTGACCATATCTTGCCATCCTGTCAGAGAACATCCGAGCAACTTGTCTCTTTGTTGAACATTGTTCCACATAGGAAGTTCAAGTTCAACGCATGTCATTCTGTAGCTTGAACGTGCGGACATTCTTTGTGCCTTAAGCAGACCTGCAACATCCAGATTCCCCTTTTCATCAACGAATGCAAATACATTCACGGTAGTCAAATTGCATAGCCCTTTATTATCGAGAAGTATCTCTCCACATGGATTGACACCATTGAAATTTGGTCTTCTTTTCGATCCGGCGACTTCATTGACCCAACCTGGCTCTCCGGAATATCTCATTCGCTCTAGTTGCCATTTGATCATTTCACGAGTTGGTTTTTCTTTGTAGTAAATGGAATTGTTGCTCATTTGTCTATGGAGAATTTCATCATTGACGACCCATTTGCCATCTTCCATAGTATAAAGTTTGCTCTTCGCTTCGATGCATTCTTTATCATCGGCATCGACTAGCACGATCTCAGCTGTTCGTCTGACACCACCTACTACAACATTCTCTCCTATGATGTTTGCAATATCAAGACAATCTATAGGTCTCAATTTCACTACTTTTGACTCCACGAGGAATCCAGCTTTCTTGATGACTCTATCTATTTTATGGAACATGTTTTTAAGGCTGGTGTGACCACTTGCGGTTCCACCGAATGTTCTTAACTTTTCACCTTTTGGACGGACATGATCATAATCGATGATCACTGTCTTGATGTTTCTATACTCATTGGTATGAATCAGCTTCAGGAAGAAATCAAGCGACTGAACCCAACCTTCTTTTGAATCTCCAATCGTGATTTTAACTGTATTGTTGTAGAAAAACTCAAGACTTGTGTTATCTTCTCTTTCCGCTCTCGGAAGAGGTGTGTAATCCTTATGGACCACTTCAAAATCTGTTCTGACTTTAGGCAATTGAACAACATCTTCCTTGAGAATTCTGACGCCGACTCCTGATCCTATCATCAACAAATAGAATATATCCTTAAATGCATCAAAGTTGTTGATCACCTGGAAACTGCAATTGTAGTTGGCCATTGGATAATGTTTTGCAACAGCTGTACCACCAACCCAAAATGTTCTTCCTGATAAAAATTGTCTCAAGTGGAAAATGTTATCGAACAATTCTTCCGCTTCAGCTCGGGAAGTTTTTACGATTGAACAGTTGTATTCTACCGCTCTTCTAACGGTTTCCCACCAATATTCTCTTCGTTTTTCGTCGGGTAACCATCTCGAATAGGTTCTATAATAAACAAAATCACCAAGTTGCTTCATAGGTGAGTTCATATGCTTGTACTTACTTATGAAATCGTCTGAGAGCAATCTATGATCTTCTTTTTTTCTAGCCATACGTGTTTTATCTTTTTCATTTCTATAAATGATGTATTTCTTGGCAGCGTCTTTTCTAGGGCTTTCCATTAACAGATCTTCTACCATATCTTGTATTTCGTCCACCGAAATAGGCACGTCTCTACCTTCTGATGCTTCAGTGATTTGTTCCCCAATGGCTTTACATAATGGTTCATCAATTCCCACTATTGTTTCGAGCATCGCTTTTTCAAGTGCTCTAATAATTTTGGAAACTTCAAATTCCACCACTGTGCCGTCTCTTTTTAAGACTTTCATGCGCTACACCCCTCCATTTTGCTTCATTCCTTGACAACACTACATTTAGTGTCTATCTAGTCCAGTACACCTATATATTGTACCACCCACTCATGATTCTGTAAACATTAATTGCTCTTATTTTCGACAAAAAAATAGAGGCGATATGAAAAACACGCCTCTAAATCCACTATATATAGTGCTTAAGTCCTTGTCTGATACAAAATATAGAATTGTTATTTTTTTCCAAGCAGTCTGAACATGTTCTTTTTATAAGCTTCCACGCCCGGTTGATCAAATGGGTTGACTCCGATCATATAACCACTAATTCCACAAGCTTTCATGAAAAAGTATAAGAGTTTTCCCAAATGGTAAGCGTCTTTTTTCTCCATGCTGATCACGAGGTTAGGAACCCTGCCATCCACGTGAGCTTCAAGTGTGCCTTTGAATGCATTATAGTTGACATAGCTCATATTCTTGCCGACGAGATAATTTAGACCATCGAGATCCACTTTTTCAGACTCTATTACAATATCTTTTTCGAATGACTCAACACGTACGACGGTCTCAAAAATATGTCTTGGTCCATCCTGAATCATTTGTCCCATGGAATGCAAGTCCGTTGTGTTGTTCATTTTAGTTGGGAAAAGTCCTTTACCGTCTTTGCCTTCACTTTCACCATAAAGTTGCATCCACCATTCTGCTAGAAACGCCATTGACGGCTCATAGTTGACCAAAACTTCAATGGCTTTGCCTTTGTTGTACTGTACATTTCTGATGAGTGCATACTGATAACATGGATTCTCGTCAATATTTTCAACTGAGTATTCCAACATACCATCTTCAGCACCTGCCATCAAAGCATCAATATCAATCCCAGCTGCTGCTATAGGAAGAAGCCCTACAGGAGTCAATACAGAATATCTGCCACCTACGTTGGCAGGAATGATGAATGTCTCATAGCCTTCTTCAGTTGCAAGTGCTCTAAGTGCACCGCTTTTTTCATCAGTTGTGGCATAGATGCGTTTAACAGCTTCATCGTGTCCGTACTTCTTGATGAGCGCATTTTTTAATACTCTAAAAGCTATTGCAGGTTCTGTAGTTGTACCCGATTTTGAGATTACATTAAGATAAACACTTTGGTCTTCTATCATCTCGAGTAGGTCGTTTAAATATGTTCCACTGATTTGATGACCAGCAAAGTATATCTTTGGTCCTTTTCTCTTTTCTTTAGGGAGTTCATTATAAAATGAATGTGATAAAGCGTCTATGACAGTCTTCGCTCCCAAATATGAACCACCTATACCAATGACAACAAGTACATCCGCTTTTTCTTTAATGTTCTTTGCTGCCGCTTTTATACGGGAAAATTCATTTTTATCATAAGTCTTAGGGTAATCCAACCAACCAATATAGTCGTTGCCTGCTCCTGTCCCTTCATGAAGAAGTTTATGTGCAGTCAAAATTTGTGGCTTTAGAAACTCATATTCATGTTCCTTGATCATTGCATTTGAATAGTCGAATTTTAATTTGCTCATTAGAGCCTCCTTTGGATTCAATAATGGATTTTGGCATACATGGCGGCACCGATAATGCCTGCGTCGTTTTTAAGTTTTGCAATTTCCACCTTTGCACAATCGGTCGCTTTGAAGTATTTGAGCGTCTCGAGTTTTGCATTGACCTTATCAATCAGATAATCACCGGCATGTGACAATCCTCCACCTAACACGACAATCTCTGGATCAATGGTACTCACGATATTCATGATGCCAATACTGAGGTAATTTACCAATCGATCGACTACTGCGCAAGCTACTTCATCACCTTTTTGTGCGGAAGTGAAAATAACTTCGCCGTCAATCAGGCTCATATCTCCACCGACCTGATCCATGATCAGTGAATCCATACCATCCTTAAGCAAGTGTTTTGCATAATGAATGATTGCAGTTGATGAGGCAAATGTCTCGAGACAACCATTTCGACCACAGTTACAGGTGTAAAGACTTTCCCCGATAATCATGTGTCCTAGTTCCGAACCGATTCCATGATGTCCTGATACCACTTTGCCATCGATGAGAATGCCTCCACCTACACCGGTGCCAAGTGTCAGCATCACTGCATCCTTATACCGGTCTTTTTGAGCTACGGTAAATTCAGCGACGCCAGCCACTGTTGCATCATTGTCGATGTAAATCGGCAAATCCACTTTTTTATTTAATTTCGCTCGTAGTGGTACGTTGTACCAATTTAAGTTAACACAGACAATCACTTCTCCGGTATGTGGGTCAGCTATTCCAGGAATACCGATTCCAATACCTTTGACAGTGGACTTGGGCTGATCTTCAAGTAAGTTTTCAACTACACCGAAGATCTCATCTATTACTGCGTCACTTCCCCGTTCACGACGGGTTGGAACCGTATATTTTTTAATTATGACACCATCATCATTCACCAGGCCGCCGGCGATATTTGTCCCGCCTAAATCAATACCTATATACACAATATCCTCCATATAATCATTTAATAAAACAATTATACATCAATGCGTTTAATATTCCAAATATCTTTCGCGTACTCTACAATTGTTCTGTCAGAACTGAACTTTCCTGCACCGCAGATATTCATCCAACATTTTTTAGCCCACTCTTTTTGATCCCTATAATCTTGATCCACTCTTGACTGAGCATGAACATAACTGTCAAAATCCTTCAATATGAAGTAATTGTCCGCTTTATGCCATGAAGCATCTTTTAAGAGTGCATCATAGAGTTCTTTGAACATGCCGGTTTCCTCGTCATCAAATGTTCCGTCGATCAAAGTGTCGATAATTTTTTTGAGTCTAGGATGAGATTTGTATATCGCAACAGGGTCATAACTTTCTTTGATGGCTTCAAGTTCTTCAACTTCTGCACCAAAGATATAGTTGTTTTCAAGACCTGCTTCCTCAACGATTTCAACATTTGCTCCATCGAGTGTTCCAATGGTAGGAGTTCCGTTGAGCATAAATTTCATGTTTCCAGTTCCCGACGCTTCTTTTCCTGCGGTTGAAATTTGTTCAGAAAGGTCTGCTGCAGGGAACAACTTCTCAGCATAAGATACTCTGTAATTCGTCACAAACAGAACTTTGATTCTGCCATCAACGTCTTTATCGTCATTTACAAGTTTTGCTATCTCGTTGATGAACTTGATGATGCCTTTTGCCCTGAAATATCCAGGTGCAGACTTTGCACCAAAAATGAAAGTTTTTGGAACAATGTCCTTTTGTGGATTTTCTTTGATGTCAAAGTAGAGATTTAGAATTTGGAAAGCGTTTAAAAGCTGACGTTTGTACTCGTGGAGACGCTTGATTTGTATATCGAATATTGAGTTCGGGTTTAGCTCGACACCTTCAACAGATTTCACATACTCTGCCAATTGTTCTTTCTTTGTTTTCTTAATGGCCAAAAATCTGTCCAAAACCACATCATCATTTATGAACGCTTCAAGTTTTTTTAATTGTGAAAGGTCTTTTCCCCACGACTCATCACCGAGGAGTTCTGTGATGAAACTTGATAATTCTTGATTGGCAAGCATCAACCATCTTCTTTGTGTGATTCCATTGGTTTTGTTTTGGAATCTATCTGGGTACAGCTCATACCAATCTTTAAGTTCCTGCTCTTTCAAGATTTCCGTATGAAGAGCAGCAACTCCGTTAGTGGCATTAGTGCCATGAATTGCGAGGAATGCCATATGAACCATATTATCCTTGATGATTCTCATGTCATGAATCTTCGTTTTATCGTAACCTAGTTCTTTCAATTCTACGACAAAATGTTTGTCGATTTTTTCAATGATCTCATAGATTCTAGGAAGTAATTCTCTGTAAAAACCTACCCACCATTTTTCTAGTGCTTCTTGCAAAATGGTATGATTTGTATAAGAAAATGTTTTTTGAGCAATGCCCCAAGCCTTTTTGAATGAGATATGCTCCTCATCCACCAGAATTCTGATCAGCTCGGGAATAGCAACAACAGGGTGTGTATCGTTAAGTTGAATCGCAAGATAATCAGGGAATTTTTCGAAATGTTTGCCATGTTCTTTTTTAAACTTTCGAACTAATTCCTGGAGTGATGCTGAAACAAAAAAGTACTGTTGCTTAAGTCTAAGAATCTTTCCATCATTCTCCGAGTCATTCGGATATAGTACTCTTGAAATGTCTTCAGCTCTATTTTTGAGTGCTACAGATTTATCATATTCCTGTGCGTTGAACAAATCAAAATCAAACGGCTCAACAGGTTCTGATTTCCAGAGTCTTAAAGTATTGATGTTATTTGTGCCATAACCAATGATTGGTGTATCATAAGGGATTGCGCGTACATCACAATCAGCGAAACGTACGATAACCGCCTCATCTTCTCTTCGAATTGACCATGGATCACCATACTTTAGCCAATGGTCTGCCATTTCTTTCTGAAAACCATTTTCGAAATATTGTTTGAACATACCAAAATCATATCGGATACCGTAACCATTGAGTGGTAAATTCATAGTAGCCGCTGAGTCAAGGAAACATGCGGCCAATCTTCCCAGTCCACCATTACCAAGACCGGCATCTTCCTCGCTGTCTTCAATCGCATTGAGATCGATTCCGAGAGTCTTAAGCTCATCTTGAATTTCGTGATAAAGATTCAAATTCATCAAGTTGTTACCAAGAGCTCTACCCATCAAGAATTCAGCAGATAGATAAAAGGCCTGCTTCTCCTTACCATATTGCTCTTTTGTGTTGTTCCATTGATCTGCAATATTACTCATTATGGTTTTGGAAAGCGCATAATATATTTCTTGTTTACTGGCGTCTTCCAATGCCTTGCCGTATTCCGACTTTAAAAAACCTTTAATTTCATCAGTATAAGTTTTCATTTTTCCTCCTTGGAAACGTTTCCATTCAAACGTAACGGCCATCGTTGATAAAATCATTTTGCTTTATGACATGCCACTTGCCGTTGTCATCTATAAGATAAAACGTTATGGATTTAAGAGCCATATCGTTTGTATCAACTGATACGTGATATTCATTGCCGATTCGATTTACCTTAAAAATCGTTTTAAGTGAATCGCCCGATTCATAGCCTTTTGTAAGGCCATCATCGTTATACAGTTCATAGTTTGCCCTATCTGGTACAAAACCCAAAACCACCAAATTCGATTCATCTAAAGTTGAGATCCTATTTTCCGGTTTGGTCATGACCAGTAGTTTACCTGGTTTCAAGTATAGTGGAATTTCATTCAGAGCAACATCCACATAGTGATAACCTTCCTCCAACAATTCAAATTGCTTTTCACCAAGGTGCTCAAAAGCTGTCGCCTTCCATAGAACCATTTTTTCCGGAAGGTAAACTGATCTTCCTCTGGAATTTTGTTCATAAACTGGTGCGAGCATCACTGAATCACCTAGCAACAATTGATCTTCTACTAATTTGGCTCTAGGATGACCATATTCATATGAAAGTGGTGCAAATAATAAATCATGATTAAAATTGGCCTTCATAAATTCCGAATAGAGATATGGAACCAATGCATATCGCAATTTAACTACATCTCTGATTCGATCCAAAGTATTTGCTTCAAACATCCATGGTTCCTGTTTACGGGTTCCCATCGCACTGTGGTTTCTAAGAAGTGGAGTGAAAATACTGAACTGAAGCCATCTGGTCAATAGTTCACCACTTGCCTCTCCTCCGAATCCGCCTGTGTCCGCACCAGAGTACAAAAATCCAGCCATTCCAAGACCAGGCATCATTTGGATGTTGAGTTTGAGGTGCTCCCACCATGAGTGATTGTCTCCTGTCCATATTCCAGAGTATTTTGCCATTCCGATATGTGAAGCTCTAGTGATCATCAGATGTCTTTTTTCAGGTGAATAACTTATAAATCCTTCAGTTGCTGCTCTTGTCATGAAATAACCATATAAATTGTGGACGTCATAATGGTTTACTTTCACGCCATCATAATTATGGTACATACTCTTGTAATCAGATTCGGCATTGGATATATTCATGATTTTATCCTTAAGTTCAAAGAATGTATAAATATCCAAATTTTTACCCTCTTGATCTGCCACAAATTCTATGGCATCCTTAAGACCTTGCTCAGAATAAAAAATAGCTGGCTCATTCATGTCGTTCCAAAAACCTTCGATGCCCAGATCCATCAATCGATGATATTTCTGGCCAAACCATTTTCTCGTTTGACTATTTAGAAAATCGGGAAAATGAACTTTACCAGGCCATACTGCCGCAACAAAAGGATTTCCATTCTCGTCATTGCAAAAATAACTATTATCGACACCTTCT
>Ga0255398_1008_pt1 | contig 24613 bp, 25 predicted proteins | sample ANMaggSeSYBR01K3_FD_182119 | JGI IMG/M metagenome (GOLD analysis project Ga0255398, IMG submission 182119) | Sediment cell enrichment communities from methane seep in Santa Monica Basin, California, United Staets - ANME aggregate JGI... | ecosystem: Environmental > Aquatic > Marine > Cold seeps >...
GCATAAGATGGATTTATTTGCAGCAATTTACGATTATATTGAGAATTTATTCTCAATGAAATTGGGCGAACACGAAAAACAATCTATTAAAGACTCTTTCGAGAAGATCCACATCAGCGATGGAATTGAGCGTGCAATCAGAGCTATCGAAATGGGACTGCATGTAAAGCTTCCGGAAGAACTTTTTTGGGAAAACAGAGTGGAACATCATCACGATTCCATCGAGATGAAACTGCAAAGATTAAATTTTGAAGCTTCCATGTGGTCTAGAGAATTTCATGATGGACTTTACTCCAGTGAAGCAGGAGAATAATCATATAAGGTAGAGCAATCCTTTGCATTTGAGCGAGGGATTTTTTTTGTCCCAAATTATGAACCTATTAATAAAACTTTAAATATTTTTTTGTATGAAAAGAGGATGTTTATGGTATACTAGCTCGTGAGGGCGAAAATTTATCCCGGACAAAAGTCAGCATTTGGAGGCGAAATGTCAAACCAATTCTCATCAAAGGCACTCGAAGTGAATTTGGCGCAAACGAAGTTTGGTTCCACTAGAGTTCCAGACAATCAACTTTGGCTTTGTGAATTATCAAAAGACAAATGGGATATTCATAAGAGAACAAGAGAGTTTGTTGAGGAACTCAATCATGCCTATAGAAACAATAATTATGTAATCGAGGCACTGCATGAAATATGTCTTGAAGACCTTTGGTACTATGATGGTCTAGATGAGTCGGAAAAGGCTTTTGGAGTTCTCGTGGATATATTTGAAGGGCTTTTTTCTTCAGTGACCAAACCGGAACAGAAAGATCTGCTCATCAGATGTCTGGTCAAATTTATAGATAGACTCGCCACACTGGAAGCGTTCCCTGAAACAATAGTTCAAAGATCAATCGATATGATTCGTGAGGATATGAATCAAAATGAAATCCTTTATATTCAGAATTCACGTTATTTTAAAACCTATTTCAATCGAATTGCCAGGGTGGAGCGGTTTGCAGCTCAATTATATGAAATTACCCATGATATTGTTCTAAGAAGTATAAATTACTGGGAAGAGACCTCCCGGGTGGAAGAATGGTTCGCGTCTAAATCCGACCTGTTTCATGTACTACAGGCTGAAGATTTAAATGCAATCGGGAAGCCTTTTTTTTATGCGCTCAGACAAAATCATGCGAGCGCCAAAGATTGGGAATCGCTTCAAAATCTGATGTTTTTTAATGATATCTCAGGTTATTTCAGGAGTTATGCACAAAGAATGGAATCCCATCTGGAAACCATACATTATCTTTATTATTTGCTCAGGCTTCCTGGCATGGCTCATTACAATAAACATTTGCTTTATGATATCAATAGAAATTTGAGATCAGTCTTCTCTGAAATCAATGAGGATGAGGTCAGACCTTTTATCGATGTGATCATGGATGAACTCAAACTACTGGAAGAATCCCAAGGAAGTACCGTTCTTGATTGTATTTCCACACTCGGTAAAGAAATCCTTTATACTGGGAAGCCACAACATACCAGATATTTTGTCAATAGACTGATTGAATTTGGATTTGTAGGACCTGGGGTTTTGAAACTCAATAAAGAATGGCAAACTACTGTCCATTCCAATCACGTAAAAAACATTCGAACATGGATTGAACTCATCGCCTCTTCACCAAAAGGTACGAGAGAGCTATTGGCCGCCTTGATTGTCAATCTGAAAATCAAAGGTATATTCATCTCCGATACCGATCTATTTCAAAGAGATGTCACCAGACTACTCAATTCTCAGATTGCGCCAACTTTCCGTGAAATCAAACAACTTGCGAAGTTGTTCCCAATCTATTTCACAGACATCGGAGCTGAAGGCAAGCTAAGGGAATATTCAACTGCAGTGGATGAACTCGAACTTAGAAAAGATAAATTGATTCATTTTTTAAGAAAGCAAATCCACACAGAAAGTAACAATACCCATATTGAACTGACCAGGCAAATCATTTTTTATTGGAATGACATGGATCCTTCCCATTTGTCCGGACTTCTTCCACAAGATGTGGAGGACTGGCTACTAAGCGGCAATGCCATGATTTTGGGTGTTCATAGTATCATGAAAGCAATTTGTGACTCTCTTGAAAGTGGTATAGAAGTTGTTTTGACTCTTGGAATCGACGAAATCGAAAAAGCGACAGAGAACTTATTGGAGTGCGAAAATAGAGACAAAAGGCGTGTGCTCAATCTTTTCAGAGTATACTTTCTTGTACTTGAGAAGTATTCACTTGAAGCGACTGATATCATAAAAATATTGGTTGAAAATGAGCGTATTCGAGTAGAGACCCTCATGAAGCTTCAGACGCAGCTGGAAACAGGACAGAATGTTGATGCGCTCCGGTCCCTTTTTGAAATCATGAGAAAGCTGAAATCGATCATACTTGATCCCGAGGTCAGTGTAGGTCAAGAGAATATCTTTTATAAACGGCATGTTGCGGCAGGGATACCGTCCATGTATGGTCAGTATATCGAACCGAAATTTGAGTCATTGGGTTTGCTGTACAGATTGGAAAAAACCGCATCAAAACTTATGGTGAAAATAATGGGTAAGCTGGATTACTCAAATATTGATATGAGGCTTCTGCAACAAATTCACGATATGTTTGAACTTTTCAGGGATGGCCTTGAATTGGATGGCATTTCGAATGAAGGATTCAATTCAAGACTTGATATGCTGAGGTATGGACTGACTTCACCTAGTTTTTCTCTTGATCAATATATCAACATTTTCCAGTTCATGGCAAGGGACATCAAACACATTATTGACGAGTATTTTATTGATGTCTACGAAAGACCACTAAAAATCATACTGAGAGATCTTGATGAGAAAGCCAGACTAGTGGCATCCGATCAATTTTTCAGGGACAATCTGGATTCTTCATTCCTGATCCATGATCTTGACCAGTTCATTTCTGAGGTCACCTATAACTTTTCCGGGAAAATTCAAGATATAGCATACAAGACTGTTCAAAATAGTGGAAGTTATGACAGCAATAAGGTGATTTGCAATCTGGATGAAGCAGCCCCCGCACTGGACAATCCAGTGTTTTTGGGATCAAAGGCATTTTTCCTCAAAAGGCTTTGTGCTCTAGGTTTTCCAGTGCCGAGCGGATTCGTTTTGACTACAGAAGTGTTCAGACACAAGGAAACCATTCAAAGTCGACCATCTGTTGAACTCGAACTGGATGAATTGATCGAAGTGCAATTGAAGCGACTGGAAAACAAGACCGGAAAGCGATTCGGCGATTCGAAAAATCCACTTCTTCTATCTGTACGCTCAGGTTCTTCTTTTTCATTGCCAGGAGCCATGAGGACATTTTTGAATGTCGGCATCAACGATGAAATCGCAGAGCGCTATTCGGTTATCAGTGAGAATGGTTGGGCAATCTGGGACTCTTATAGAAGATACTTGCAGAGTTTGGGTATGGCAGATGGGCTCGACAGAGACGTGTTCTATAAGATTATCGTAGCCCACAAGCGAAAATGTGGGGTGACCTCCAAGTCGGATTTGACGCAGTATCAAATGAAATCAGTTGCACTAGCATATAAGCATGCTTTGATTCAGAACGGCATCCAGATTGAAAACAACCCTCTTAAGCAACTAAAAAAAGCGATTTATAGCGTCATAGAATCCTGGTTATCTGATAGTGCGGTCAGTTATAGGGCACATATGGAAATCGCAGAGGAGTGGGGAACAGCTGTTTTGATCCAGCAAATGGTCCTTGGCAACAAGTCAAAGCAGTCGGGAACTGGCGTTGTATTTACCAACAGTCCATTCAACGATCTGTCTGGAATTCAGTTATTCGGAGATTTTGTTCTTTGCTCACAGGGTGAAGATGTGGTATCCGGACTGGTAAATACTCTTCCAATCAGTGAAAGTCAGCGCATAGCGAGTCATGAGGAAAGTTTGGTTTCTCTGGAAACGAAATTTCCGGTGGTATATGATGCGCTTCTCAATCATGCCGGTAGGCTCATTGAACAACATGGCTTTGTCCATCAGGAAATTGAGTTCACATTTGAATCAGAACATCCTGAAGATTTGTACATTTTACAGACGCGCAATCAAAAGCTCAAGAAGAAAAAAGAAGATGCACTATATTTTGAAGCTTTAACAAAGTGTTCTGTAGTTGGAAGAGGAATAGGAGTCAATAGTGGGGTCGTATCGGGATTGATGGCCTTTGATGCTCGTGATATTGCAAGACATAGACAGGATTACCCCGGTATGCCAGTTGTGCTGGTGAGGCCCTATACAGTACCGGATGACATTCCATTGATTTTTTCAGCGGATGCCATAGTCACCGCAAAAGGGGGCATCACATCACATGCGGCAGTAGCGGCAGCGAGCCTGGGAAAAGTGTGTATCGTCAATTGCAAATCACTTAAAGTCAACGAAACTGAAAAGACTTGCACTTTTGGTGAATATGCGTTCAAAAGTGGGGATGAGATTAAAATAGATGGTTATTTGGGCAATATCTATATAGGCAATTCATGCACACTGGATGTGCAGTGACATTATAAGAATCAGAGGGAGGCAGTAAAGTGAATACTACATTACAAAACAAGAGGTTGTTGGGCATCAACGGAATAGGTCGAATTGGGAAATTGACTCTATGGAACCATCTGAACATGAAACATTTCGATGGGATTGTCATTAACGCAGGCAGAGAAATTGGAAAGAGCATGCAGGATGTAATGCAATATCTTTCAACAGATTCGACGTATGGTACCTTAGACAGGTTTATGTATGGTTATTCCGGAAAAACATGTGATGTCAAACTGATCGATGAGGCACAGCGCATCATCGAAATGGACGGAATCCCAGTAAAAATACTGACTACGGCCAGAAATCCAAGAGATATCGAATGGAACACTGAAGGTGTCCGAATCGTTGTGGATTGTACAGGTGTATTTTTAGATCCAACAGTACCTGCGGACCATCCAAAAGGCAGCCTGAGAGGGCACCTCGAAGCAGGAGCGGAAAAAGTCATTTTAAGTGCGCCATTCAAAATCAAGGACTCCTCTAGAAAAATGCCTGAGGACAGCGGTATGTTTGTATATGGAATCAACCACATGAAATATGATCCGATGAAACATCATGTGATCTCTGCGACCAGTTGCACAACAACAGGTCTTTCACATATGATGAAACCACTTGTCAGCACCGAGGAGACTTCGCGCATCGTAACAGCGTCAATGACCACTGTGCATGCTGCTACTAACAACCAGAGCATATTGGATGCAGCTCCGGGTGCCGGTTCTGGGGACCTCAGAAAAGACAGATCCCTTTTCAACAACATCATTCCAACGAGCACAGGTGCTGCCATCGCACTTGAGGAAGTCATGCCTGAGATCAAGAGCATCGGATTCATGGCGGATTCAATTCGCGTTCCAACCAGCACAGTATCACTTATATCACTCAATCTTACATTCCATACGACACTAACGGAAAATGGAGAGCCTGTGATCACCAAAGAGTTCATCAATGATGTCTATAAAAAAGCGAGCGAAGGCGCTCAAAAGGGTCTTCTTTATTTCAGTAACAATCAAAATGTCTCTTCAGACCTCATGGGAATGCAAGCAGCTATTGTCATAGAAGGTCAGGAAAACCATACCAGAACAGGATTTTTGCCTCTCAATGCAGAAACTTTGTCACGCCTTGGAATTGAAGTGACTCAAGATGCGAATCTACCGGTGACCCATGCCAAAATTTTTGGATGGTATGACAACGAGTTCGGTAGCTACGTCAATTGTTTGGGAAAATTGACCAAGTATCTCGACAAAAATCTCATTTAACAATAGCTCTGCCCCTTCACTCGAAGGGGCTTTTTTGATGTGTTCACAATTGTTAAGCGTCTCAAATAATGTTAAAATACAGATAATAACAGGTACGTGGTTGTCGATTGAGACAAGGAGGCATTATGAAACGGATTCTTATGTGGGTTTTAAGTATACTAATGGTACCAGTTCTGATATTTGTGTTATTTCTTGCATACAGCATCACTACGGAATACAAACCGGACGAGGTGGAGGAAGGCATCATCTTAAATGAGAAGACAGTTAATGAAGTAGAAATGTCATCATTTCAGGTGACCACTTACAATATAGGCTATTGTGGTCTTGATGCGGCACAGGATTTTTTCATGGACGGTGGTACAATGTCGCGTTCATCCAGTCTTGAGCAAACAGAGAAAAACCTGTTTGGTGTCCTTAAATTCATGACTGAGACAGAATCTGACGCTTATCTGCTCCAAGAAGTGGATGAAGACTCCTCAAGAAGCTTTAAGATCAATCAAGTGGAGCGGATTGTCGAAGAATTTCCTTCATACAGCAGTACTTTCGCTTATAACTTCAGAACGGGTTGGGTGCCTGTTCCTGTAGCGAATCCAATGGGCAAGGCCATTTCTGGTCTGTTGACGCTTTCAAAAATGAATCCGGATACGACGACCAGATATCAGCTTCCCGGTGATGAGCCGATTCCAAACCGTTATTTTGATTTGAAACGTGCAATCTTAATGAATACGTATCCACTGGACAATGGGAAAACCCTGATTCTAATGAATGTGCATTTGTCCGCTTTCGACAAGGGTGGATTGATCAGGGCACAACAAGTTGAATGGTTGATCAGTTATATTGAAGAAATTTATGACCCTAATGAGAATTACTTCATCATCGGTGGCGACTGGAACCATTTGTTGTCTCAAGAGTTGCTTGATCGTATCGAAGGGGAACCTGAATCATGGATCGCCGTAATTCCAGATTCGCTTGAAGCGACTGGATTCAAACTTGTATATGATGATACGGTCAATACAGTTCGCTCATTGATCACTCCTTATGAACCTGGCGTTAGTTTTGAGACGGTTATAGATGGTTTCCTCGTTTCACCAAACGTAAAAGTAGTCTCCGTTATGGGGCACGACCTAGGCTTCAAGGATTCTGACCATCAGCCTGTGACTGCAGTGTTTGAATTTGAGGAGTAGGGGGTACCAATTGGGGACCAATTGGTACCAGTAGTTAGTGGTTAGTGGTGTTGCGCTCGTATGAGCGCAGTGGTTAGGAAGATCAAATGATAAAGAACAAAACCTTTCTGATTTTCCTGAACTACCTGCATTAAATGAAAGGACATAAAATGATATTTTCACATAATCTATTAGATCTGCACACACATACTGTGGCAAGTGGCCACGCCTATAGCACTTTACTTGAAAATATTCGAACTGCAAAAGCAAAGGATATGAAAATCATCGGAGTATCTGACCATGGACCGATGATGCCCGATGGGGCACATCATTTCTATTTTCACAATCTGAAAATCCTGCCAGAGTTCATAGAAGGGATAAGAGTACTTAAAGGCGCTGAAGTCAACATCCTTGATGAAAGTGGTGAAATTGACATCAAGGGTAAAGCTCATGGAATCCTCGATTATGCCATCGCAAGTCTTCACATCACTTGTTTTGAGAATTTGGATACAATAGGCAATACCAATGCTTTGATTGGTGCTATGAAACATCCGGTTGTCAAAATTATCGGCCATCCGGATGACAACAGATATCCACTTGATTATGAACGGTTTGTTCTAGCAGCTATTGAGCAACATGTTCTGATTGAGATCAACAACAGTTCTTTGTGGGCGACGGCAACACGTGAAGGGGCACATGAAAACTATAAAACATTACTTGGCTATTGCAAACAGCATGGTGCTGTGGTAATCATCGGCAGTGATGCCCATTTTTCTGAGCATGTTGGTGCTATGGAAGAAGCTACTCTTATGCTTGATGAAATGGAGTTCCCACCTGATCTGGTTGCTAATTTTAATGAAGAGTTGTTTTGGGAGTATATTAAGGGATGAAGAAAAGCAGGGAGAGCAGGAAGAGCAGGATGAGCAGGATGAGCAGGACAGTCAAAAGAGTTTAAGTATGGGCATGTTTTGACCTTGAACTTGACTTAAGATTTTCCTGCACTCCCTGCCTTGCCTGCCCTTCCCTGCACTTCATGATTTCCAGGTACCAATTTGTACCTGTCCCCAATTAGAAAATCCAATTTGAAAATCTGGAGGCCATATGAAAATACTACTATTCTTAACCAAAGGTGTTGAACTCATTGAGATGAGCGCATTTGTAGATGTGTTCGGATGGAATAGGAGTTTCAATCATTCGGATACACTAATTGTGACGTGTGGTTTCAGAGAAGAGATTGTCACTACGTTCGATGTCAAGCTGAAGGTGGATCTGCTCATTGATGACGTGGTCTTGGAAGAATACGATGCGCTGGCAATTCCGGGCGGATTCGGGAATTATGGATTTTACGAAGATGCTTACAACGAAAAATTCCTCGACCTCATCAGGGCATTCAACGATGCGGGGAAGTATATCGCGACTGTTTGTGTGGCTTCACTACCTCTCGGTAAAAGTGGAATATTGGTTGGGAAGCGGGCTACGACTTATCATCTCATGGAAGGCAGACGGCAAAGACAACTTGAGGCATTTGGGGCAATAATTGATGAGGACTCGATAGTGACAGACGGCAACATCATCTCGTCTTGGTGTCCGTCCACAGCGGCGGGAGTTGCATTCAAATTGCTTGAACTATTGACATCTATTGACGAGGCAGATGAAATCAGAACCATAATGGGCTATTAAACTTATACGATTAAAAGGAGGCTAACATGTCAGAATCATTGAAACAGGAATTTTGCGAACCTTGTTCATTGGGCACGCCACCACTTGAAGGTGATGAACTGGAAGCTCTTTATAAGGAAGTCGACTCGGAATGGGAACTTATAGAAGAGAAGAAAATCACACATAAATACAAATTCAAAAATTTTAAGGAAGCACTTGAGTTCGTCAATAAAGTCGGTGAAATCGCAGAAAATGAAGGACATCATCCAGATATAGAACTTGGGTGGGGAAGAGTCACCATCAGTCTTATGACTCACAAAATTGGAGGGCTTTCCAGAAACGACTTCATCATGGCATCCAAGATCGATGACTTGAAATAATATCATCTACCAAACACTCACAGTAAATATTGTGAGTGTTTTTCATTGTAATCTCTTTAATTGTTGGGGTATAATGATTAGATAAATAAAAAAAATTATATGGAGTGTATATAGGCATGATAAAACGCAGTGACCCATTTGAACTGAGTGTGGAGTACGACCTTTTCAACTCTTCTTTTGGCAGTGAAGTACTGGAACTCTTTGAAATAGAATCACTTATTTTTGAATGTGAAAAGAGCATCATATATAAAGTCTACAGAAAAGCTGATTTCAATGTTTTTATGCTCATGGCTTTCAGAAAGTTTAGTGATCCGGATCTCAATATTGAAAGTCTGACTGACCTCTATCACGACAGAATTTCGGAAACCTTATTTATTGGGGAAACAGACACCTTTCAATATGTCATCAAACCATTTGATGAAGGTATGGGTAGAATCCAGTAGAATATATTTCATAATATTGTTCCCATACTCCTTTAAAGTGTTAAAATGATGATACAGGGCACGAAAAGGAGTCATACATATGGTATTAATAACGATCTTATTTTTGGCAATATTATTTTATTTGATTATAACAGTTCAAAACCTTAATAAGAAAGTCCGTTTTCAGGAAACGCAAATAAGACGGCTTTATAGCAACATGGACTTTTTGAAAAAGAAGTTGGACGAACTCGAACCTCAAAACTCAAATGAAACACCAGAGTTAGTTGAAAAGATTGAACATCCTATCAATATCATACAAGAGGATGAGGTCATCAAAGAGCAGACTAAAACTGAAGCAGAACCAACACCAAAGCCTTTGAAAAGCAAGAATCTATTTTCCGTGGAGTCCATCATTACCAAACTTGGCATTCTTATGCTATTGATTGGTGTGGGTTACATATTCAAACTCGCATATGACAAAGGTTATTTCACGGAGCAGCTCGCTTTAATTACGGGTGCTTTGATTGGATTTGCATTGATCGGAATCGGTGAACGCGTCAGGCGAAAGAACCGTCAGATTCTGAGCCAAGTGCTCTTCGGAGGTGGCATAGCGACATTATTTATTACAACGTATGCGGCTTACCAGGTTTACGGTTTCCTGTCGAGTGGTATGGCATTTGTCATATTGTCCGGATTGACACTGATGACTTTTGGAATTGCAATCTATGTGGATCAACCGATCATGTCGGTCATTGGAGTTCTCGGTGGACTCCTGACTCCGTTTATGGTTGATCTGGATTTCTTGGGAATCAACGGATTAGGAATTTATATGCTGTTTCTAGCTATTGCGAGCATGGGAATCTATGTGTTTAAGAGATGGCGATTGCTTCAGTTTTCTACGGTAATCGGAATTTTTGCTCTGACCGGTTATTTGGTACAGCTTGGTAGATTCACACTTTCTGAGCAATATTTATTGGCAAGTCTTATCGGAGTACTGTTTTTAATATTCCAAGTTGTAGAATATCTTATGACCTATTTGAACAAAAACGTTAAGTCAGAGTACAATCTTGGAGCATTGATCATTGGAGCGCTGCCATTTATTGCAATACTTCAACTTAGGATTCTACTAAACCTGGAACCTGAAGTATGGAGTTTGATCTGCATTCTTATCGCCGTACAAAATTTGGTCTTCTGGATATTGTTATACAGAAAAGAGGGGTATAGTCTTATCACAGACATACTGCTTGGCACCTCAGCAGTGTTCTTAATGTTTGCAGGTCTTCTTTACTTTGAAGGTGATATTCTCGCTCTGACTATTTTAGCAATTGGACTGCTGTTTTCAGTCACTGGAGAACGTAAAGCTCATCGCTATACTAAACTTGCCGGTCATGTCATTTTCGTGATTGGATTTTTGGTCGCATTCGTGGAAATGGGGAACAACATGTTCCTTGAGACAGTCCTGTGGTCAGATTATTTGAGTCATACGATAGTCCTCGGTTTTTTGGTTATGAGTGTTTTTCTGCAGAAAGACCTAATGAAATGGATTTATGGAATCTTATCGTTTGAAATATATGCGTTGATTTTTTTACAAGCAGTGATATGGCAGTTCACAAAAGATAGTGAGGTCATGATCGCAGCTATGGTATTATGGCATGGGATTTACCTCTTTGGACTCTACCTTGCAAATGGAAAAATGAAAATCGTTCCCAATCTGAGTCTGTTGATTATATCATCAATCCCTTTGATTGGAAGGATCTCTTGGATAGGTATAGACTTTATTAAGAATGAGTTCAAGGCCTACAATTTTGTTGCCTTTGTAATTTATGGTGTTGCGCTTTATGGTTTTGCTCATTATAAAGCACCAGACTGGAAGCATATTGAACGTATGATTATGAAATGGTTCGCATTTGTTATGCTCAGCATCGCATCTCTCGTTGATCTTTATAACCTGACGGACCACTTTGGATATGGACTATTTATGTTTGGTGTTTTTGTGGTTCTCATGAACCGCTTCGAACTCAATCAAATGGATAGGGTGACCACAAGGCTACGCACAATTATCAGCTTCATCTGGCTGTTTTTGATGACAGGGTACGTTTTGTTCGGAATTGATCAATCCATGTTTTATCTCACAAAACTAGTGGCGGATGCAGGATTACTGGGTGTATTATATTTGACACTTAAACGATTGAACCTCAAACCAGAGATTAGGTTGTTGATTCACTGGCTCGTATATCTTATAGTGATCTATCAGAATTTTGAAGGTACAGACGGAACCATCACTTTACTCTGGGCAGGTTATGCTATCGCAGTACTTACTTTTGGTGTACTCAAGGGCCTTCGCAATTTTGCAAATATAGCACTACTCATGATTGTCTTTGTTGCCGCCAAGTTTATAGTGGTGGACTTGAGCACAGTCAGTATCTTATGGAAAATATTAACTTCAATGGTTTTTGGATCAGCACTATTGATTCTGAGTTATGTCCTTCAGCCCTTTCTATCTAAGAAGGAGTAGAACCAATAAATAAAAGCATCAGAAAGGAAATTTAAAAATATGAGTAAAATCATCTCAATCGTCATCACGGTCATCATGATCTTGGCGGGCATCTACCTCTTAGGAACATTGACATTCGATTCGGAATTTCAGGCAGAACTTCAAGGAAAATGGACAGGAGAAAGCACATTAGACGATAAGACTAACGCTTCCATCGAACTGAATATTAACGCTGACGGAACTGTCAATGGATCAGTGGGAGGCGCGAAATTTGAAAACGGCACCATACGAAAAAACAGAAACTCAATAGGTGAGAAACTTGGCATCAATTCAGATTACATCATCGTGGATGGGACACTGAAAGGTCAAATTACAGAAGATGGAGAGACTCTTGACATCATGGTCACTATTCCGTTTGATTTTGCTGACGGAGTGATAGATGGTGGCATCAATCTGAAGAAACCATTCTCTTATCCCGATCCGATCGTACCTGATATTGAGCTGAAATCACAAAATTAATCACATAGGAGAATAAGCTTATGGAACTGATGAGAGCAGCAGATCTACTTATAGAAAAAATCAAAAGAGAATATAAAGAAGAAGTTGCAGTAGTAGTCGTCATGGGTTCGCATATTTATAATGAAACTCACAGCAGATCCGACCTGGATATGTATTTTGTAATCAACTCGCCAAAAGGCTATGAACTTGGACTGACATTTGTTATCGATGGCATCGGTTTTGACTTTTGGCCGATTTCTTGGGAGCGCATAGAGCGCATGGCAAATCATGATGAAAGAGTGACCTCGATCATCACGGAAGGTCAAGTCATATATCATGGGTCAGAGGCCCATCTTGAGAGATTTAATGCTCTAAAGGCAAAGGCTCTGGATGTGAGCGATCATAAAAAATTCACCCAAAAGTCCAGAAAGGTCTTTGACCTAGTCTACAAAAGTTATTTCAAACTGGAGGATGCTACAGATTTGACCTCAGTGAGAAGACATGGGCTAAATGTCATCTTTTCATTGACGTATGCTCTTGCACTTCTCAACAAGGAAACTGTAAAAAGGGGAAGAGGCAAACTCAAAAAAGAGATTCTAGCAATGCCGCTTGTTCCAAAAGACTTTGAACGACACTACGATGTGATCTTTGAAAGTAAAGAGCTTGATGCCATAAAAAGCGCATCCCGTCATTTGGTTCTTGTCATGGAAGAACTTCTTTCAAGTGAAGAAGCCAAGCAAATCGAACCAGTGGATTTCAAAGATCAACTTCAAGGGTTTTATGAAGAACTCATCAACTTCTATAACAAGATCCATCACGGCTGTGAAACGGGAGACTACGTCACTGCATTTTATGCCGCGAATGAGATTGCAAACGAGATTGATGATGTGCTCACAGGTACGGGCATTTCCTCCAGCCAGTTGCCGGATCTGGTCGGTGCCTTTGACACAAATGATATTGAGAGATTTTTAGAAGTAGCTGATCAACATCAGAAAGCTTTTGTCGCAATGCTCGAAAACGGTGGTGTGACGATTAGGACATTCAAGGATTTTGACGCACTGGAAGAGTATTTGAACCAGCAAGGAAAGGATGAATAAAATGACAGTATTTTTTTATGATACAACAATTGGAAAGATCGGTATCGCAGAGAACAATGGAAAAATCACCAACGTGTTCTTCAAGAAAGATGACATTCCAAAAAATGCTCAAATTTCAGAAACACCACTGCTTAAAGAGGCTGCGGATCAAATGAATAAATATCTGGCAGGGGAACTCAAAACTTTTGATTTGCCACTTGATGCCGCGGGGACACCGTTCATGAAGCAAGTGTGGCAATGCCTCACGGAAATTCCATACGGCGAGACATCTAGCTATCGGGATATTGCTGAGAAAATTGACAATGAAAAAGCTTATCGTGCAGTAGGACTTGCCAACAACAAAAATCCGATTCCGATTTTCATACCATGTCACAGAGTTATCGGTGCAGATGGCGCATTGACTGGATATCGTGGTGGACTTGCAGTAAAGAAAATGCTTCTTGAGCTTGAAAAGGCGGAATAAATGCCCATATATGAATACGGCGAAGTGGAAATCGCCTATCTTAAATCAAAAGATCAAAAACTGGCTGAGGCCATTGATCGCATCGGTAAAATCGAACGAAATGTGATTCATGATCCCTTTGTGGCACTCATTTCCAGTATTGTCGCACAGCAGGTTTCCATAAAAGCAGCTGAGACAGTCTATGCAAGGTTGACTGAACTGGTGAGTGTAATCACTCCTGAGAGTATTGGAAACCTGAGTGAGGATGATATTCAAAAGTGTGGAATGACTTTCAGAAAGGCCGGTTATATCAAAGGCATCGCTGAGGCTGTACTCACCGGAGAAGTTGATTTTCATGCGCTACATCAATTGACTGACGAGGAAGTAATCAAGAAGCTTTCAGCGCTAAGTGGCATAGGTATATGGACAGTGGAAATGCTGCTCATTCATTCACTTTGCAGACCGGATGTCGTCAGCTACGGTGATTTGGCTATAAGGAGAGGCATGATGAATCTATATGGTCTGGATACCCTCTCAAAATCAGATTTCGAATCTTACAGAAAACGTTATACTCCGCACGGTACAGTAGCTTCGCTATATCTGTGGGCACTGAGTGTTGAAGAACCAGAGGGAATTGACAAAAATCACAAATAGGTTTAATCTTAGTTTAATTCAAAGTGGTCAGTCAAACGACCAGTTGAAAATACAAAAAGGAGGTGAGCAATTGTATACACTTACAATTTTGAAGGAGGCAAATGCTCTTGAATTACAAAAATGCAGCAGAAATTTTGCCAACTCACCTACTCGAGGAAATTCAAAAGTATACTGAAGGTACGATGATTTATGTGCCGAAATCCTCCAGTAGAGCGGGTTGGGGACAGCAAACGGGACTTCGGGAGGAACTTGATGCGAGGAATGCAGCCATAACTGATGCATTTCGCGATTCCAGTACCATCACCGAACTGGCTGAGCTCTATAATCTGAGCGAGGCCGCCATCAAGAAAATCGTCTATGCTAAAAAATAATTAAAAAAATGCTTTAGCTGGACCAATGGCGTTTCGTATGGCAAAATGAACTTAACCGGTTAATACTTCTATGAAAGGAGGTTGATTGTATTGAAAATAAAGAGGTGGCTTAAACGTTAGCGCGTTTATAAACCAAATAAAGGCGTGGTACAGATTTTACTCTGTTCCACGCCTTTTTAAATGTTAGCCTCAATCAGTGGTTTTATACAGTTCAGTGACAACCTCCTCGAAGTCCAGTGCGTGTTCAAGGCACAGTTCCTCCAGGGTCTTGTCCATATTTTCTTCCTCGCCACCAATTTGCACACCGAATTTTGAAAAAACATTCATGGTCTCGGGATAACCTTGAACAATTGTCGAAATGGCGATGGTTCTACTAATGTTCATAACACCCTCCTTTGATAAAATTCAAATCAATTAGGATAATTAGAGTCTCATGTCATATATTACCCATTATTTAGATTTTAGAATCAACATAAAAATAGAAAGTCATGCAATTGATAATAGTTACTGATTACGTGTCAGAATTCCATTGAAATGGGTATAATACCACCATAAATCCCGATAGAAAGGATCTTGATATGAATACGGATACAGTGCTATCACTGAAAAACGTCTCTAAAAAAATAAAAGGCAGACCTATTATAAATGACATCTCGTTTGAGGTGAAAAAGGGACAAATCTATGGCTTCCTAGGGCCAAACGGAGCAGGCAAAACCATGACACTTCGGATGATTGTCGGACTCATCAGACCCACATCAGGCACTGTGGAGATTTGTGGGCACAACACTAGAAAAGACTTCGTACGTGCAATGTCAAACGTCGGTTGCATCATTGAAAATCCCGAGCTTTATGAATACCTTTCAGGCAGCGACAATCTGGAACTCCTTAGAAAAATGGAACCGGATATTAGCGCCTCTCGCATCGATGAAGTCGTGGAACTCGTCGGTCTCAGCCATAGGATCCACGACAAAGTCGGAACCTACTCACTCGGCATGAAACAGCGGCTTGGTATCGCACAAGCGCTCATGAAGAAGCCTGAGCTTCTCATACTCGATGAGCCCACCAATGGACTTGATCCCGGTGGAATCAAAGAGTTCAGGAGTCTCGTCAAATCGCTCTCGAAAGAGCAAGGCATGACCATTTTTGTCTCAAGCCATCTATTGTCAGAAATCCAGATGATTTGTGATGAAGTCGCCATTATCCTTCATGGCAGGATCATCAAGACTTCCAAAGTCGAAGCGCTCTCAGCGGGCCAAAAAATCACTTGGAATGTCACCAATGTAGCAAAAGCTATAAAATTGCTCGCCGATGATTTTGGTGTTGAAGCTGTAAAGGACACTGAGGAGACCCTCAGTGCTTTTACAGATGATTTCAGGATCATGGAAATCAACAGTGCCATGATGTCTTCAGACATTGGAATAAAATATGTTTCGAGACAACAAAAATCCCTGGAGGACCTTTTCATGGAACTCACAGGAGGTGAAACCATTGGTTAAACTCATCGAAAATGAAATCTTGAAAACATTCTACAAAAAAAGGATACACGTTATCGCAGGAATCCTTCTGGTGCTCATTGCGCTATTTGCATACGGTGAACACTATACACTCACAAGAACTCAGGACCGTGTAGCGGAACAGCTTGGCATAGAAAACGCTGAAGACTGGAAAAATATTATCGGTCAGCAGCTCCAGGATCTGGAACGACGACTCGACAATCCCTATATTCCAGATGAGGGGAAAGCCTCCATTCAGGTCCGAGCCGAACAACTCAGGTTCTACCTCGACAATGACGTGAGTCCGATTGGTTCCACCGCTGCCAGGTTTATGGGACAGTTCATAGAACAATCCATTTTTCTGTTCCTTCCTCTCTTGATCATTTTGCTCGCAGGGGACATGGTATCCGGCGAGGTCAATTCAGGGACAGTGAAACTCATACTGACAAGACCGGTCAAACGATGGAAAATACTCATGGCAAAACTTTTAGCATTATCCATGCTTGAAATGTTCGTCATTTTTATGATGGCGCTTTTTTCTTTTGCAATCGCAATGGTGGTGTTCGGATACTCAGGATTCAACGAACCTGTGATCACAGGGTTCAGAGTGTTTGAGGGTCAGCTGGATACATCAGCTGTCAGAACGATTCCCCAGTGGCAGTATCTGATGATGACCTACGCTATCGGCTATTTCGTAGCCTTTGTCATCGGTTCACTTTCTTTGATGGTTTCGGTACTCGTAAGGAGTACGTCAGCCTCTATAGGAATCATGATGTCCACACTGATTGGAGGCAGTTTTCTCAGCTTCTTCATTTCGGACTGGAAGTTGACGCGATATCTTTTTACAGTCAACCTCAATCTGACCTCATATATTTCTGGGAGTTTCCAAATTGTCGAGGGACTCAGCATGACCTTTTCAACACTGGTATTACTGGGATGGTCATTTGGAGCCATTGGTATAGCGTTCTTGGTGTTCACACAAAAAGATATTCTGGCATAGGAGGGTGCGGATTATGAAAAAATGGATCTGGTACATCACAAGTATAATCTTCATACTGGGCATCTCCCTTTTTGCGTATGGTTTCAGTCAAGCGATAGCAATTGGTATCGAAGTCAACAGAGCTCCCGAGACTGCTCAACCAGCCCAAGAAAACAGTGTAAAGCCTCAAGAAGTTGATGCGGCATTGGTCATGGGGGACTCTCTAGCGAGAGGAACCGGTGATGAAACTGGAGAGGGGTTTGCTGGATATGTTATAAAAGGACTTGAAGCATCAAGGGGTGAGTCGTTACCACTATATAATATAGCCGTGGAAGGACTAAGGACTGATGCTCTTCTGTCACAAGTCAACGATCCACAAACGCGGGAAGGCATTCGCAGTTCCAGTCTGATTATGATCTCTATTGGAGGGAATGATCTTAGAGCAATAGAGCGATTGGAAAGTAATCAGGAATCCCAATATTTCAAAGAATCTCTTGATTCATACCTTGTTAAGCTGGATGAAATACTAAGAATCATCAGAACAGAAAACGAGGACGCTCCAATAGTTTTCATTGGACTGTACAATTTAGATTATAGCCCTTCAAATCAGGAACGCTCCCAGTATTTGATTGATTGGAACCAATCGACACAAAGGATACTTGAATCGTTTGAAGAAACACTTTTCACACCGACATATGACCTCTTCAAACTGAACCTTGAGGAATACATTTCTGCAGATGGACTTCATCCCAATTCGAAGGGATATGCGGCCATTGGTGATAGAATACTAAAAAACCTGGGGGATTAGTTTATTGACAACTATAAAGATATCCTATAGACTTTTTTTAAACAGATAGGATTACTTATTGAGGTGGATTATGAAACTGTCTACAAAAGGAAGATACGGCCTTAGGGCAATGGTAGATCTTGCGATGAATTCCAGTGGTGAACATGTGGCGCTATCACATGTGGCAGAACGCGAAGGACTCTCAGTGCAGTATTTGGAACAGGTCTTTTCAACACTGAGAAAAGCTGGACTCGTCAAAAGTGTCAAAGGTGCTGGTGGAGGATACACACTGTCGAAAGAGCCATCCTTGATCACTGCGGGTTCTATCCTCAGAGCAATGGAAGGCGATCTTTCCATCGTTGGAAAATCAAAGGATGATGGCACTTCACCAACAGTGGTTGAACAGTGTATCCGTGAGTCGCTATGGGACCGAATTGATGAGAGTATAGTCTCAATCATTGATGAGGTCACAATACAGCAACTGGCAGATGACACCAAGAAAAAGAACGCGGAAAAAGCATTGATGTTCTACATATGAAGAAGCTTTGCATGATCACATAAACAAGGATTATGCAGGGCTTTTTTTATTGAACAGAACAAAACATACTATACTTATATGTTTAATTATATTTTTATGTTGACAAACCTCCAAACAGTCATTATAATCGAATTAATCCTATAAGATTAGTAGGATATAAAAATGGAGGAAAACAATGAATAAAAAAATAATTTTGGGTTTGGTGGCAATAGCAGTTTTGATATTGGCAGGTTTTGGTCTCTTAAATGGTAAAGACAGTGAAGAAGCATCTAAATCATCACTGGAAGTGATCAAAGAAAATGGCGTGATTAGAATCGGCACAGAAGGCACTTATGCACCTTTCACATTCTATAACGAACAAAACGAATTAACCGGCTTCGATGTGGAGCTGGCGAGAGAAGTGGCAAAAAGAATTGGAGTTACAGCAGAGTTCGTGGAGACAAAATGGGATGGCATGTTCGCAGGGCTGGATTCAAATCGTTTTGATCTCGTGGCGAATCAAGTGACGATCAAACCAGATCGAATAGAAAAGTATGATTTTTCCTTACCATATATAAAGACAAGGGCAGTTTTGGTGGTCCATGAAGATAATGAAAGCATAAAAGCTTTTGAAGATCTTGATGGCAAAAAGTCAGGTCAATCACTGACGAGCAATCTTGCTGAACTCGCAACGTCATACGGCGCTGAGATTGTGCAAATCGACGGTTTCAACCAGGCCATTGACCTACTATTGTCCGATAGAATCGATGCGACAATCAATGATCGATTGTCCTATCTGGACTTTAAATTAGAAAGACCTGATGCCAAAATCAAAGTTGTGGCGGAACAGGCAACAAGTAGTGAAGCCGCATTCCTTTTCAATAAAGGCAATGAAGAGTTGGTCGAGGCAATCAACACAGCAATGGAGGAAATGTTCGCCGATGGCACATACCTTGAGATCTCCGAAAGATGGTTCGGAGACGACGTTTCAAAATAAGTTTAGAGGAGAAATTTAATGGATGACCAAATACTGAGACTTGTTGGAATTTTGATAGATTCTTTTATTCCGCTACTGAAAGCCGGTTTAATGTTCACAGTGCCACTTGCACTGATTTCATTTGCCCTGGGACTGACATTGGCGTTTCTGACGGCTCTGGCCAGAATTTCATCAAGCAAGGTACTTCAGTCCATTTCAAGATTTTATGTTTGGTTGATCAGAGGGACGCCACTACTTGTGCAACTCTTCATCATTTTCTATGGACTGCCCGCTGTTGGTGTGACGCTCAGTGCATTCCCATCAGCGGTCATCGGGTTCACACTCAATGTGGGCGCATACAATTCAGAAACCATCAGAGCCGCTATCCAGTCCATCGACAAGGGACAGTGGGAGGCTTCCAAGGCCTTAGGACTTACGAGGGGAAAAGCGCTTAGATATGTCGTTTTACCCCAAGCCCTCAGAGTAGCCATACCACCGCTTTCAAATTCGTTCATCGGACTCGTCAAGGACACATCACTTGCAGCGGCAATCACCGTGACAGAAATGTTCCAGGTTGCCCAGCAAATCACAGCGAGAACCTATGAACCGCTATTACTCTACACAGAAGCGGCATTCATCTATCTGATATTCTGTTCGGTGCTTACACATTTGCAAGGTAAACTGGAAGTATACTCGAGCAGACATCTCACATCGTGATGGGAAAGAGAGGAATAAAGTGATTACAATCAACAACGTCCGTAAAAAGTTCGGCAATCTTGAAGTCTTAAAAGGCATCAATCTGAACGTCAAAAGAGGGGAAGTGGTCTGTGTCATCGGATCCAGCGGATCTGGCAAAAGCACACTTCTAAGATGTATGAACACCCTTGAATCCGTTACATCCGGAACGATTCACATTGATGGAAAACCTCTTGATGATCAGACGACAAAAGATATCGGAATGGTTTTTCAAAGATTCAATCTCTTTGCACATCTTACCGTTCTCGAGAACATCATGCTCGCACCGATGGTGGTGAAGGGTGAATCCAAAGACAAACTCAAAGAAAATGCAATGAAGTTACTGAGAAAAGTCGGTCTTGAGCAAAAGGCGGATGCTTATCCGAATCAGCTTTCAGGAGGCCAGCAACAACGGGTCGCCATCGCCAGAGCACTTGCCATGCAACCGAAAATCATGCTGTTTGACGAACCGACTTCTTCTCTTGACCCAGAACTGGTCGGAGAAGTGCTGGAAGTCATGAAAGCCCTGGCGGAAGAAGGCATGACCATGTTGATTGCCACCCATGAAATGGAGTTTGCGAGGGAAGTATCCGACCGAGTCATTTTCCTCGATGGTGGAATCATCGTAGAAGACGGCACTCCTGAAGAGATTTTTGAAAACCCGAAACATGAGCGCACAAAAGTATTCCTAAACAGAATGAGGAAATCCGGATAACAACTTGTACCTTTTCGATTACGTGGTAAAATAGGAGTAGCAAACAATCGAGGTATGAGACTAATGATAATAAAAGTACTGAAAAATATACTGAAAGTGTTATTGATCCTGTTGATTATAGTCACAATCGGCACCGCAGCCATCAACATCTATATAATCAAGGTCACAGAAAAATTCATAGTCGCACCAGATACTGCACTTGAGTTTGGGCCGGACGCCATCATGGTCCTCGGTGCCGGAGTCAACCCCAACAGGACCCCGAGCGTCATGCTCGCAGACCGTTTGCTCCAAGGGATTGAACTTTATGACATGGGTGTCTCTGACAGGATCCTTATGAGCGGCGATAACAGTACGGATCATTATGACGAAGTCACTGTGATGAAGAATTATGCGATTGCTCAAGGTGTGCCTTCGGCACACATCTTCAAGGATCATGCCGGATTCAACACTTACAATAGTATGTTCAGGGCAGAAGCCATCTTCGAAGTGGAAAAACTGGTTATTGTCACTCAGCAATATCATCTTTACAGATCGCTATACATTGCTGACAAACTAGGAATCGACGCTGTAGGCGTCGCATCCAACCCTCAGCAATACGGAGGTCAAAGCTCCAGAGACATCAGAGAAGTGCTTGCACGGGTCAAAGACTTCTTCATGGTCATATTCAAACCCGATCCGACATTTCTCGGCAACAAAATTCCCATCACTGGTGATGGGGATGCATTTTATGATTAAATCAAAACACCTGCAATCGATCAGCGACTGCAGGTGTTTTTTATAGTTTATAGTAATACTCATATTTTCAAAGTTAATCAGTGTTTAATATATATTTAAGAATTAATAAGCAAAATAAACGTATACTGTAATTAAATGATATATAACTATAGAAAATAAAACTTGGAGGTGCAATGGTGAAAAGAGTACTTATTATCTTGTTAATAGTCATTTTAGTCTCACAATTACTTACGGCTTGTTCAAATAAAACAGTTCCAAATGAATATGAGGATAGGGATTACGATGTTACAATTAATTATGAACTAAAATACGACAAAGATATATTCGGTGATTTATCCAGAGAAGAGATTCGAGAAATATTAGGTGTGATTATGGATGAGGTTCTACTTGATGATGACATAGAATTTGTTGCAAAGGAAAAACTTGATATAGTAATGAATCCATATCAAGTGAATGCAGATTCTATAATTGAAAGCGTTCTCAAAGAGTATGGAATCGATGATACAGATAAAATTGATTTGGCAAAATCAAAAATGACCATAAAAAAAATAAAACGCAATTAATGACATTAATGTCGACACAACGTAAAAGAGCAGTTATCTACCCATATTGGGGATAATTGCTCTTTTACGTTTAATTAACACCGCCTTATGGGTACCTGGTACCCACAAGGCGGTAACCCAGATGCACTTTAGAATAAGGAATTAAGGCTTGAAGTATCGGTGAACTGTGTCTTGATCAAATCTGCCAAATCATCAGGGGGGATATTTTTTCCATCTTTGATCCATTGTTCCAATATATTCAACGCTACTCCGATGCGTATAGCTATGAAGTAGTTTTTGTATTGAATCGAGCTATCATTATGGGTATCGAGTATTTGAAGGAACTGTTCTATAATCCTTGAAAATGAATCGACAATGATATCGGTTCGCTTGATTTGGATCAAAATCTCTAGAATCTTGGAATCGAGGTACCAATATCTCAAGAACGTTTTCAAAATCAAAGGGCTTTCATTATTAATAATGAAATACTCTTTCATGCCATCGAATGCTTCATCGCATTTTAACCTTAAAACGTCCTCAATGGCATCAAAATTACGATAAAATGTCGTTCTCCCGATATTTGCTCGATCGACAATATCTTTGACTGAAATACTTTCAAATGTTTTTTCCTTAAGGAGTTGAACGAGTGCCATGTAGATCAAATCACATGACTGGATGGAGCGTTTGTCTTGTTTTTTATGGTACATAATTGATCCTCCTGTTTCACATCTCCTGAATCGGTTGACATCATATTTACAACATTATATACTTCAGGTAAATAAGTGTCAAATGTAACGTAAAATTGATTTAATAGGACATAAGTATCGTAACAGGAGGATTATATGAACGATAAAATCAAAGTGTTGCCTAAAGTGATCGACAATCAATATAAAGGCAGTAACATTGCAAAGCAAGTTTTTTTATTAATTACCATATTGACAGTAATCAGAAGCCTGATCCATGTTTTCGCACCTGATGGAGGTGCACAGTCCATCGCCACGATTCCACTGGATACATACACTCAGGCTGGAGCGGCAAGCGTGATCATGATTTTTTCTCTTTGGGGATTATCTCAACTCTTGATGGGTGTGGTGTACTTGGTCGTATATTTGAGATACAAGTCTATGATTCCTGCCATGTATGTCCTTCTTATCGCCGAATACATCATGCGCATAGTCATAGGCATGATGAAACCGATAGAGACAGTTGGAACAGCTCCAGGAGGAGTCGGGAACTGGATTATAGTCCCACTTTGTATTGTCATGCTCTCGTTGTCACTATCAAAAAATAAAGCAGATAAAGGGGTATAGCCATGAATGACATCAAAACACAGGTTCCAAAATTCGTATGGACTTAGCTCTATTGCGATGAAAATCAATACATCGGGCTATGCACAAACCACTGCAAACTAGGGTGGCATGAGCATGATGATCCCATACTTGGCAGTTTGTGTAATTACCTTTGTTGCATGAATAATAATGATAATCTGGAGTAAAAAAGGGTAAATATAAGAAGTATGAAATTCATACAATTGGGGAGTACGATTGGAGTGAATACAATGAAAAGGAGCTTTTTATTTTTATTGATTCTATCGCTCATGCTCACTGCTACACCAGGATTTGGCCAGACCATATCACATGAAAATGAAGCAAGAACACTTTATGATCTCAAATTATTTAATGGCATCAGTTCAACAGAATTCGTACCTGACCTGGCAAATATGAGTAACAGAGAACAAGCAATGACTATCATTGCAGTAGCGTTACAATGGCAACTCGATATGAGTGCCAAGAGCCCATTTGACGATGTAAGTGATTGGGCTCAACCCTATGTTGCAAAAGCCTATCAAATGGGTGTCACCAGTGGCATCAGTGCCACTGAGTTCGGAGGCAAACGCAATGTGACTCAAAGAGAACTGGCCGCATGGATGCTAAGAGCTCTGGGGTATGATGGAAATGAGACGTGGAACAACACAGTTCAGCTCAGCGCACACATCGGATCAACCCTTGATCCAGCCACTATGAACACTCAGATCAATCGCGACAAGCTAGTGGGAATGTTATACAATTTCCTTAAAGAGGGTAAAGTAATTTCTGAAAGCAAAACCTTGATCCAAAAATATTTG
>Ga0255398_1009_pt1 | contig 24535 bp, 19 predicted proteins | sample ANMaggSeSYBR01K3_FD_182119 | JGI IMG/M metagenome (GOLD analysis project Ga0255398, IMG submission 182119) | Sediment cell enrichment communities from methane seep in Santa Monica Basin, California, United Staets - ANME aggregate JGI... | ecosystem: Environmental > Aquatic > Marine > Cold seeps >...
GGCCTGAGTTCCGGTTTGAACCACACGGTTGTATTTCCTGGCCGCCTCCACCATTTTCCTTCCCTCCAGAACTGTATGAGAAACAGGCTTCTCAACATAGACATCCTTCCCCGCCTGGCAGGCCCAAATGGTCTGCAGTGCATGCCAGTGGTTGGGTGTGGCTATGGATACAGCATCAATGTTTGTATCCTCCAGAACTTTCCGGTATTCCGTTTCTGTTGAAGGTTTATATCCGGTTAATTTTTCAATTTCTGCTACCGCCTCCGGAAACAACCTTGGATCAATGTCACACAGAACGGCAATTTTTACATTTGGTATTTTTGCCAGCGCGCGGTAATGATCCTTGCCCCTGCTGCGAATACCGATAACCGCCACATTCACCGTGTTATTTGGGCTTTTCTGTTTTGTAGCCTGACTTAAGATGGGTCTGCCAACAAAAGCGCCTGCAGTTGCCACACCTGATTTCTTTATAAATGAACGTCTGTCTAAATTTTCCATAATTACCATAGTTTTAAATCTATTGAACTCCTGGAAATCCCTGGCGAACAAAAGCCTCTGCATATTTGCAGTCCCATTGGGATTCAAGCCCTCTGAATTCACCCATTTTCTCATGATGCCCGTACCATTCAGCAGGATTCTGGCAGGCATGTTTCATGGTTGCCTCCTTTTTTAATTCTGCCGTCTCCGTGATATCCACATAATGGGTAGGATGAAAATTCTGCGTCTGTTCACCGGTCAATACTTCATAATAGTACAGGTCAAAAGCTTTTTTCTCATCCCGGCGAAACCAATTCCAGGCATTGTAGACAAGATTTGATACTACCCTGTGGTCCGGATGAGTATCAATAGGCCATTGTGTGAAAACAAGATCGGGAGCCTCCTTCTCAATCATTTTGGCTATTTTTTCAAATTCAGTTTTATTGATGATTGTGTTTCCGTCAATCTGACCGGCAAAAAGGGGATTGGCTTTCATCACTCTGCATGCTTCAATGGCTTCAGCGGAACGCATTTCAGCAGCCTCCTGGTATGTTTTTCCCTTAACACCGGCTTCTCCACGGGTCAGGTAAAGAACAGCCACTTCATGTCCTAGCGTTGTAAAATTGCAAATGGTGCCACCACAACCGCTTTCCGCATCATCAGGATGTCCACTGGCAACTAATATCTTCAGAGGCTTTCGAATCGCTCCTTCATTTTGAGAAAATAGCGGTCTTCCCAACAAGGAAGCCCCTAATAAGCCACCGGTGGTTGCCAGCATTTGTCTTCTGGTCTGGTTTGTCATTTTTCTATTTTTTTCGCGTTTACAGTCTGTAAATTTCTTTATTCACCAACCTCATAAGCTCGATGTAGTCCTCTTCGGCCATCAGCTGGCGGTACTTCTTTCGATCAAGTTTTCCTGCCAGTTCATATACACCACGGGAAACCTCCGAGTGCCTTTCAAAGAAATCAACCATACTGAATATCCTGGGTGAGGCATCGGTGGTGAAATACTTACTGTAATTATACTCCCGGGCCCAGAACATCAATTCCACATAATGGAGGAAATGGCGGCTGGCACCCACCAGGTCCCAGTCTGCCTTTGTATCGTTATCGTTGGTATGGATATAGGCATCAAATCCCGATTCGTAGATGGTGACCAGCGACTGTGCAGGATTCTCCTGACTCTGAAGGGAGTGACCCATATCCATGGTGATCCCCGTATGAGGGTTCCCCACCTCTTTTAAAAGGAGCAGTGCCTTGGCAGTTGTATCCAGCTGGCAATGAACACGGGTTTCTGAATATTTGGGCTCGAGAAAGAGGGGAATCTCTGGTTTATACTCGGCCGCTTCGCCCACGGTTTCGATCATGTATTTCCATGCGGTGCTGTAATCGATCTGGAAAAGCACATCATACCCATCACTGAGGGGACAGCAGGTGACATGGGGTGCTCCCACAGCCTCTGCAAAGTCCTTTCCTTTTTTGATCATTTTAACTGCCCGGTCCCGGATCTCCCTTACAGGTCTGGAGAGTGCTCCCGGCACCCATTCCGGCTCCTTCTTTACATTCACGTTGACAGCCGCAAAACTGAGCCCCAGTTCTTTCATCCAAACTTTGATCTCCGCGGCATCTCCCGTTTCATAGGGGAATACGATTTCGACCCCGTCAAACCCTTCAATCTGCTTCACAATCTCCAGCTTCTCCTTCACAGTGACTGGTTGCTGGTATTCTGAAAACCTGTCCTGGGTCTTCCCCAGGAATCCGATGATTACTCCCTGTTTCATATTATTTATTTTATAACAATCATTTATAATAATTCAATAATGGTATCGGCCATCACCCCGAGAAGCAATGTACATGAGGCAGCACCTGCATCGATTACTCCCCTGGAGCGTTCGCCCAGCCGGCTTGAACGGCCAATCCGGGCCACCATATCTTCAGTGCTGTCCCTCCCCTCTTCCGCAGCATTTTTCATGGCTTCCAGGGCTCCCTTGAAATCGCTTCCTTCTTCCAGTGACCGGTTGTATGCATCAATGCCAGGGTAGAGGGCGTCCACCAGTGTCTTATCACCCACTTTTGCCTGTGATAATACAGACATGCCATCCTTTATCCCATTGAGTGCGTCCCTGAAGAGGGTTGCATCAATCTCGTGGTGATCTGCCAAGCTCTTCCCCATGGTTTTGAAGATCTTTCCATAGAGGGGACCCATGGAACCTCCGATCCTCATCAACAGGATCTTTGCCAGGGTATTCAGTCCGTGTGAAAGATCTCCCGGATCTTTATCCAGCGCTTCCCGGGTCATGGTAAATCCCTTGTTCATGTTAATCCCGTGGTCGCCATCTCCAATGGCCCCGTCGATGTCGCTGAGGTATTGTTTATTCTTTTGTATGGCAAGGATCATCCGGTCCACAACGATAATCCCCTCACTATTTTTGAGTGTGCTCATCTGTTTAACTTTTCAGTTTTCATACCCTCTGGAACTGTCTCAGTCCAACCGAATCGGCTTCTAAGTCGATGCACTTTTTCAATTCATCATCAAGCTTCATTATGGTGAGGGTGGCACCGGCCATTTCCAGAGAAGTGAAATAATTGCCCACATAGGAAAGATGGACTGTGATGCCATATTTTTCCAGCTGGCTGATCACATCCCTGTATAGAATATAGAGTTCCATTACCGGGGTAGAACCCAAACCGGACAGGAGGATTACCACCTCGTCTCCCTGTTCAAAGGGCAGGTCAGGGATGACTGCATCGCACATCCTTTTGGCCACTTCAGAAGAAGTTTCAAGGTTTGCAATTTCGATACCCGGTTCCCCATGATGACCGATTCCAACCTCCATTTTTCCAGGATCCACTTTAAAATTGGAATGTCCCACCTCCGGTATGGCACAACCGCTCAGTCCAACCCCGATGCTCCGTGTGTTGTCAATGGCTTTCCGGGAAGCTGCAATTACCTCATCCAGTGTTCCTCCCATGGCAGCTTTTGCGCCTCCCACTTTCCACATGAGGATCTCTCCGGCCACTCCCCTGCGTTTCTCTCTCTCATTTTTTGGAGCGGAGGGTACGTCATCATTGGCTACCACTTTTTTTACTTCAATCCCCTCATCTTCCGCTTCCTCCATCGCCATGGACACATTCATGTTGTCCCCTGCATAATTTCCATAGAGGATGGCCACACCCTTGCCTCCGTCGGCTGCCCTGATGGCATCATAGAACATTTGGGCCGGAGGAGAAGTGAAGATCTCGCCCACTGCAACTGCATCGCACATGTTCTTACCAATATACCCGATAAATGCTGGCTTGTGTCCCGATCCACCACCGGTGACAATACCTACCTTTCCTTCCACCGGGGCATTTTTATACTTGAGAACCCGGTCATTCTCTGTCTCGCTGATCAGATCGACATGTGCCTTAACATATCCCTGCAACATTTCGTCAACTACAAGGGAGGGATCATTGATAAACTTTTGCATGGGTTTCTATTTTTTAAATGACTCCTTTTCCAAATTACGCATGGTATCCACTTTCGGGGCTGACCTGCCACCCTGGTATTCTGCTTCCAGCCAGGCATCCACGATTGTTTTAGCCAATTCATCACCTACCACACGGGCTCCCATGGTCAGTACCTGGGCATTGTTACTTGCCCGGAGCCGCTCTGCAGAATAGACATCATGACAAACACCCGCAAATACGCCTTCCACCTTATTTGCGATCATGGCCATTCCAAGGCCCGTACCACAGATCAGGATGGCCCGGTCGAGGTGTTCATCCCGTACCTTTTTTGCAAGGTTATAGCCCACTTCAGGATAAGTGGCGTCTGGCTTTATTGAATTGTAATCCAGGTCCACCACTTCAATTCCCTTGCCTTTAAGATGGTCCACCACCACCTTCTTCAACCCGAATGCGGCATCATCCGAGTCAATAATGATTTTCATAAATTTGTTATTATGCTCAATTCGTTGTTATCCAATTCAGTCTTTGACTATTTTTCCAGGTATGGCATGATCTCCGATAGGTAATCCAGGCTCTGCTTCACCCATCCGTCAGGATCATCCACAAATCCACCACTTGCTTCGCTGCCCATTTCGATCCCGGCCACGCAGGGCTCTCCATACCTGGCACAGTTCTCTTCAATTCCCAGCTCCAGCAGCTTATCCACATAGGCTTTGAAATCTACAGCTCCAGTTCCCAGGATGCTGTTGGTATGGGCAAAGGATTCCGTTTCACTCAGGTGCACATGCAGGAGCCTGCTCTTCAGTTTTTCGAGGGATTCGGGCCCCTCACGGGTAATTACCAGGTGTCCCACATCAACGTTGGGATAGACATTGGGCAGCGCCAGGTCTTCCACCACTTTTGCCAGCTTATTGGTATTGTTCACAATGAAATAGACATGGGGGTCCAGTTCAAATCCAACCAGCAGGTCTTTATCCAGGCACCACCGGGCAAACCTCCCCACATTTTCCAGCATATAGAGCCAGGATTGTTCAGGCGTTACCCCCAGCTCATACAATCCTCCGCCCCAACAAACCAGCATTTGCCGTCCACCCAGTTCCATCTGGAAATCAGCACACTGTTTCATATACTCAAATACAGCATCGCGCTTTTTCCGGTCAGGATGAGCTGTATCCTTTGTGGCCACCATGAGCATCTGAGAACTCACCAGTCCGTTATCCTTCACGATCCGGACTGCCTCTTTCTTTTGTTCCCTGGTCATGGTGGCAGGGTTCCCTTTCCTGATCCCGGCATATTCAATGTACCTGAATCCAAATTTTGCCGCACTGCGAAGCGACTCCTCGGGGCCTTTATTACCCACCTCATAGACCAGTGTGTTCAGCGCAAGTTTCACTCGTTATTATTTAAGTTATTTATTTGTTCTCATGTAACTTACCAGAACAATATTTTCATTTCCTTTTATAATAATAATGAAAATATTGTCATGGACGTTTCATATAAATTTTTTGCTGTTAAATATTAGGTTGTACCTCTTATGGGTTTGTTCGGATCCATCGACATCCAGAGGGCTATGGCGATGGCCGACAGTACCACGCATACGTAAAAGAACGGTTGGAAACTACCGGTCCACTCATAAAGATAGGGGAAAGCGATGATGGTTACAAATGCACCCAGGTTCCCGGCCATGTTCATGGTTCCTGATACCGCCCCCGCATTCTCCTTGCCAATATCGATACAGAATGCCCAGGAGGGACTCAATGTCATGTCGGCTCCGAAAATGGCAATAGCCAGAAAGATAATGGCTATCTGGGGGGTGTCGATCCGTGCCATCATCAGCATCCCAAGAGCTGCGAGTATAAATCCTGTAATGGCCGGCAACCTCCTTGAGATCTTTACGTTGCGCCTCTTATAGAGACTGTCCACCCAGAGCCCTGATACCCAATTCCCCACTGCCCCTGCAAATAGAGGTACCATGGAATAGAGACCAGCTTCAACCCCACCCAGAGCAAAACGATCTTTCATGTAGGGATACATCCAGGTTAAGGTGAAGTAGAACGTAAAGTTACTGGCCATGTACTGCAACATGGCCAGCCACATGTTCCTGGTGGAGATGATCTTTCCAAAACTCAGGTTCTCTTTTCCTTTTGAGGATGATTGTTCCCTGGTTTCAAGGATATATTTCTTCTCCTGGTCGCTGATGGCGACCGACTCTTCCGGTGTGTTTCTGAACAACCAGTACCAGAGCACGGCAAAAAGCACGCCTACCATACCGAAAATGAGAAAACTCATACGCCATCCCACTCTACTGATAATGATGGCTACCAGAGGAAGCGCAAACGCTGCTCCGATCCGGGACCCGGAGAAATTAATGCCCTGGATAATGCCCCGTTCTTTTACCGGAAACCAGTTGTAGACCACTTTGGCCAGGCTCGGGAATGCACCTGCCTCGCCTGCACCGAAAAGAAACCGGATGACCATCATGGAGACAAAGCTCCAGGCCGCACCGGTCATGGCAGTGAGTACGGACCAAATGGCAACGATGGAAGTGATCACCCCGCGTGGGCCCTTCTTGTCGGCCCATTTGCCGGAAGGGGTCTGGAAAAGCGCATAGCCCAGGGTGAACATAGCCATGACCCATCCGAAATCGGTGAGATCGAAATTGAGATCGCTGGAGATCTCCTCCTTGGCCGCCGAGATACATGCCCTGTCGATATAGAGCAGTACCGTGAGCATGAACGTGGAGAAGACCAGCAGCAGCCGGATGGGGAAGCGAGGCTTTTTCATTTTCATTTTGTTAACCGGACAACAAAACCGCCCAGAGCAGGCATTACAAGTTCAATGGATTGATCCGACCGGATAAGACGATTTTTAACGGAAAACTCTTTAGATGTCTCTCCTTCCTGAATGAGGAGCATGTCAAATTCTCCTTCATTCAGGAAGGAAAAATCGATATTCACAGCCTGATCTTCAGACTCGCCATTGATTCCGCCAACATACCAGTCTCCATGGCTCTGACGAGCCAGCACAGCATATTTGCCCGGATAACCTGACAGGAATTCTATTTCATCCCATGCTGCCGGAACACTCTTAAGAAAATCCGTTACTCCTTCCGGCATCGCGCGATAGCTTGCAACTGAATCGGGAAAATGCACCCAGCCCGACTCATATACAACCGAAAGTGCCAGTTCATGTGCATAGGTTGTTAAATGCGGGTATAATACATCAGAGAAAGTAACAGGCGTATAGTCCATGGGACCCACCACATTCCTGGTAAAAGGCAATATGGTATTGTGCCAGGGCGCACTTTCCGGAAATTTTTCATCAAATCTGTAGCACTCTCCTCCCTTTACCGCTTCCATTGTCATAAAATGGGGATATGTTCTTGACCAGCCACGGGTTACTGTACAACCGTGAAAGTTTACCATTAGATTGAATTCTTTTGCATCTTCCAAAATACCAAGGTATTGTTGAATACGGTCCTGCTTATCACTTTGAAAGAAATCAACCTTTATACCTTTGACCCCCATTTCATTCAGATACTTAAATTCCTCCCGGCGAATGGATCGTTCCTGCATCTTATCTCTCGGTCCTGCTTCAATTATATTGTGTTCACCCCCCCGAATTGTACCAGAGAATAAGTCCAACCGATTTCTCATTTGCATAAGAGACCAGCTCCCTGATCTTCCCCTCTCCAAGTTTATCCCAGTAGACATCAACCAGGGAATATTCCCAGCCCATCTCAGCAGTAAAATCAATAAAACGAACAAGCTTATCAAAACTTCTTGGCCTTCTGGCACTGGACCACCAGCTCCATGTTGAACGACCGGGCTTTATCCAATCCGTGTTTTCAACCACTGATGGCGGACTCAGATGGGTTACCATAGAGGATTCAACAATGGGTTTCAATGATTCACCCATAATAATCAAACGCCAGGGTGTGGCCCAGGGAAGTGTGGAGGATGGAGATACATCACCAATGCCAAGGCCCTCCTGTTCATCAGGCATCCGGATACGATAGACGCCATTGAGGGCCTCCTGTTCTAAACGAGCACCAAAATAGGTTTCATCCAAACCCGCTTCGGTGATTAATACCCAGAATCTTCCATGATGAATCTCAAACAGGGCAGGAAAGGACCATCCCGCCTTATTGGGGGAGGGAGTTCCAACTGCTATCTCTTTTTGATAATATTGTTCGTAGGCAGGACCATACCTTCCGCCGGCATCCGCATGAGGCGTCATAAAAGCGATCCCATCCTCAGCCAAAGAGAAACCGGTCGCCTCATTGATCACCGTATGCAACACGCTATCTTCCTCAGGGAACCTGTACCTGAAAGCAACGCCATCATTATAGGCCCTTAATACCACATCCAGAAGACCGCCCTGTTCATTGCTGAATTGAAGGATGAGTTGATTGGAAAAGTCATGGCACTCCTTACGTTTTCCATGAAGCAGGTTGTATCTTTCATCAACAGATTCGATGGGAGAAGCCGACATGAATGACAATCCTTCAATGAATTGCTGATCCTCCCTTTCTATTCCCAGTGGTGAGGATGAGATTACCATGATATCACCTGTATCTGTACGACAGGTAACCTGATAGAGAAGTGTGTTCTCCGGCATAACATTTTCTATGGTCACCATCAATTTACCATCAGGTGAGGATAGCTGCCAACTGTGCTGTTCTGTACAGGAGACAAACACTAAAATTAGTACTGATAAGAAGCTGAAATTCCGCAACCTGCTTTTTAACTTTTTCATCATATTTAAATTTACCTATTTCACCAAAGCCATTTGTCCTGATAAAAGCCCTGTACCAAGATCAACGGTGTAAAAATAATTTCCGGATGGAGCCAATTGCCCGCTTTGCGTCAAACCATTCCAGGTCACTTTATAGACACCGCTGCCATGGGTCTTTACAGTCAATACATTAACAATCTGTCCCAGAGGGTTGATAATTTTGACGATCGCATCATCATGCATGGCCGTATTCACTTGAAAGCGGATGGTGGTCGTAGGATTGAATGGATTCGGGTAGTTACCCAACAATTCAAACTGTGGTGGCTGCACACTCACTCTGTGATCGGCGATTGCGCTTGAAATGCCGGATACGGTTTCCTGAACATAAGCTACAAGTGCATCGTCCCAATTCCAGGTCCACCAGTCACTTCCTTTAACAAAAGTACCTTCGGTAACGCTAAGGGTTGTAATTATATCACCCTTATAATCTGAGATACTATTAGTAATATCGGTTTTTGTCCATTCTGCAGTACATTTATAAATTCCAATGATCCCGTCAGAACTTCTTCCTTCTAACGGTTCCACATGACCTTTAAATATAACACTATCGATTATTGCAGTTGAGGGAATGGCTGTAAGATCACATTGAAAAAAACTTATCCTGTCTCGGTATTTTTTAATGAACCATGAATCTCCGTATTTATAGCCACTGTATGAAGTACCATCATTGATGTCGTAGAAATTTCCGCTGCTCTGGTTATTTGCAATAAAGTAGGCGAGTGGATTATCTCCTCCAATCTCTCTTTTATAAATCTTTGTTGTATCAACGCTGTTGTTTGTGTAATGCACATGAAGCTCAGGCCGCCATGAACTATCATTATCCCCCGTTTCCAAGGAAGAGAGCCACGGCCCGGGATCCATATCTGAACTATCTATGGCCACTATGCTTATTATTTTATCCCCCCCGGTTGTCTCATCAGGGCCAAAACTATCGTCATCCGGTACGCTATCTGTCAAGGTAAGAAGAATCTTGTCAATTAGAGGATCTTCCATCTTGCGTTTACAAATCGACAATATGTGTGTCCCGGCTGACGCAGTCATTGTAATCGGACCCTCATGTTCACCGTCACCCGGGCCTTTCCATTCAGGCTTCCAGCACCAACCGTATTTCGTCAGGTAGATATCCGGAACCCCTGCATACGGATTGCTGGCCGGCGCTGTGAGGGTTTCACCATCCAGTTTTAAATAGATACCGTTATTGTCCGCGGTTGTTGCATGAGTCCGTATCCAGATATACCATGTACCTGCAGTATTCAGCGTAATACTATAGTTCAATGACCCGTCAGTGCCAACCTGCATAGCCTGAGTGCCGGAGGCATCGGACCGGTATACGATACTGTAACCCTCCTGCGATGTGTAATTTTCGGCTTCCATAGATACAATCCCGTCCTGCTCGTAAAATTCTGTTCCTGAAGAAGACTCTGTACCATTTGCTATTGTTTTTGTGACAGGCATCATAGCCACAAAAAAGACAATTATAATCTTAAATAAGTTTAACATGAGATACTGCGATTTTCGTTTTATATAATTAATCAGTCAACTTAGATTTCGCGATGAGATGCAGCGCCTTAAGAAACACATCAACCTCCTGTGGCGAATTATAATGGCTGGCGGACACACGAACACCCTCTTCTATACCGAGCGCATGCAACGTATGCCGCGAGTAGGCGTCACTTGTCCGGTTAGTGACAATGATGCGGTAAGAATCGAGTGCCGAGACAAGCTCAGCAGAACTCATACCTCTTACACCAATAAGAAATGCCGGATCCTTAATAGTCAGGTCCTCCACCTCGCCAACCACGGATACGCCATCGATATCCAGCATTCCCCGAATATCCCTGGTTCCTTTTAGCATACGATGTGTCAGGGCACGCTCATGCTGTTCGATCTCGTTCATGGCAGCACAGATGAGTTCCCGTCTGTCCTTGCTGCTGGTCGACTGACTTGCAAGCCAGCACAAGTAATCAATAACCGCAGACCATGAAGCATATCCCGCCGGTTCTCGGGTACCAAGCTCCCAATAGTTGTCAGGCTTACCAGCAAGCTTGTCATGGGGCAGCTGCGAAGCTCTGTCAGAGAGAAAAACCGGCGAAGCGCCCGCTTTTCCAAACGTCTTATAAGAACTGGCAAGGTACACGTCACAGGCATAGTCTTCGACATCGATGAGTGCATGTGGTGCTGACTGAGAGCCATCAACAACAACGTACAGATCAGGCTTTATTTTTCTGGCTTGCCGGATGATCTCTTTAACGTCGTTCCTGGTGGCCGTATTATTGGAACCATGGATGATCGCAAGAACGATGGTCTGACTGTCAATGCAGCCAAGAAGCGATTCTATGTCGATGATTGCTTTAGCCCGCGATATTTTTGCTGAACGCCACTGCTTACCATACCGGTCTGCAAGAATTTTCGTGGCATCATAGATCGAGGGATGCTCAAGGTCTGTAACTACCACATTATCGCCGGGAACGTTCAAAATAATCGGAGTAAGGGTTTTATATGCATTGCTGGTTGTACTTTCGCTCAAAGCAATTACGCCGGACCGGGCTCCCATAAAGTTTTTTACATCTTCAAGCCCCCGGGCTATAATGCGGTCGATTTTCTGTGAAGCGGGATTTTTTCTGCCGGCATTATCCGGCAAAGCTGTAAGTTCGGCGACCACATCAACCACCGACTTTAGCGTCAAAGAGCCGCCAATATTCTCAAAATATATCCGTTTGCCGGTAAAAGGGTCGGACTCCACATGAGCGAAACGTTCGCGGATCTGGCCTAAAAGGTCATCACTGAATAGTTTTCCCTGGTTCGAATTCATTTATCTCTACTGTTTTATTAATCATCAAGAGTGAGTATTCTCACCGTTATATATCTCTTTATCAATCATTTTGGAACGTGAAGCAACAATGGTTGTTCCAACCAAATCACCGGTAACATTGCCGGCTGTCTGTGCTACATCAAGAACGGGCCAAATTGAGGCCAGGATAGGTATCAGGGTCAAAGGCATATTTAGTGTTTGCAATAGTACGGTTGACAGAACAATGCCGGCGCCCTTGACCCCGGCAGCGCCAACCGAAAGTGCAAGGCCAAGAAACATGAATTGCAATATAAGAGTTGCAGTAATTGGTACGCCATACAAGTTTGCGGCAAAGACCGAAATCACACCCACACCTGCCGCCATGCCGTTCATATTTACAGTAGCTCCCAAAGGCAGTGTAAAGCCCCATATCTTTTCGGGAACACCTAAATTCTTTTCAGCTACGGCCATTGATATGGGCAGCGTGGCGCTGCTGGAAGTTGTACTGGCGGCTACAAGAATGGCCGGCGCAATATTGCGATAGAACCGGATTGGATTGAGATTGGCGAAATACCAAATAAATAATGGGTAAACTAAAACCATAACGATGGCTATCGCCGCATAGTCGGCCAGAATGAACCTGCCCACTTCGGCAAGCATTTTGGCACCCAATGTTGCAACCATATTAGCAACCAAAGCCAATATGCCATAAGGAGCAAGCTTCATAACAAACTGCGTAATCATAATCATAAGGTCTGCGCCATCGTTGGTAAGTTGTATTAATCTGTCGGCCTTTTTACCCATAGCCAGCATACTTACGCCCACAATGATTGAAAACACAATAAGTTGCAACATATGGCCTGTCGCCATAGCTTCAATTGGATTGCTTGGAACCCAGTCAACGATATTCCCAACAATATCAAACTCTACAATCTCCACTTCAACTCCGGAATTTAACAACCCTATTGCTTCTTTACCGGGCCTTATCAGTAAAGCCAGAGCTACACCCACAGCACCGGCAATGAGCGATGTAACAGCATAATAAAATATGGTCATGCCGCCTACAGAACGAAGGGAACGCAGATCTCCCAACTTTGTTATGCCACTTATCAGGGTAAAGAAAGTCAGAGGTACAATTAGCATCATTAGCAATCGAATGAAAATATCGCCAACTGGTTTTATTACAGTTGACTTTGGTCCCAATACAAGTCCCAGAGCGATTCCCATAAAAATGCAAATAAGAATTTGCATGTAAAGCTGCTGCTTAAACCACCATTTCATCGGATACAAAATACAAATTTTATATAGTAGCAAAAAACCAAACAAAACCAGAATGGCTTAAAAAAATATTGCGATATCCTCCTCGAAAGTGCATTGTATCAAGCATATGAGTGATTCATCGAGACAAACCTGACACAGAATCGAAATCATCCTGAATCAGGATCAAATCAATTTGGCATCATATCTAAATTAATTGGGAAATCCAAGAAGCTGAATCGTTACATATAACTTCATTCTTTAAGCACTAAAATCTTAGTTTGCAAGATCTTTTTATCCGTTTGTATTACTAAAAGATACACACCGGTTTCGAGATTACTTGTTGATATCCAGGAAGCATCAGCATGCAAGATGGCCTGACTTTTTTGTCCCATTGTATTAATAAAAAAAATATCATCTTTCTCCTGCCATGAAGGAAGTTCAACGTAGAACCCATGAGAAGCAGGAACAGGATATACACTTAGTTCTTCTGCGGTTTGTTCATCAGAAAAATAAGTCTCCCATTGCCAGTTAATCTGTACCTCCGTATAGATGTTCCAGTTGCATGATGAATTCCCAAGACCCAGTATCCTGACATACCTGGCCATCACATCCTCAAAATCAAATTCCTGAGGTTCGAGGGTATATTTGCTGTTTTCTCCATTGTAAACCTCTGTCCAATTAATTCCATCCAGCGAAGTTTGTATAATGAAATAACTCTTACTTAAAGTACCTAAATAAAAAGCTATATCAACAGATCGTACAAGTCTGAATGTGCGCAGATCATATTGAATCCAAACTCCTGATGTTCCGTAGGCTGACCAGTATGTGGAAAGGTCTCCGTCCATTGTATTCTCAGCAAGGTGTTCATTATTGGCATCACTGGTAGTAATTTCTATGAAATATGCATATATGAAACTTAACGATGAATTGAGAGGTATGGATGTTCCTGTATTATCCAATACATTATTTACCGTAATCCTATATTCTGCACCTTCCTCCATTCCTTCAACAGTTAAAACAATTTTTATACTGTCACCGGGATCCATTGTGGCCTTGGTTATGATTCCGCCATTGTTCAAACTATAGTTCAAAAGATCTTCAACGCTTGCTTTATCAACAGGCTTGTTAAATTCAATCTCTACGGTATTTGGATCTTCTCCTTTGCAGACATCCAGCAGGAAGGGGAAATGATAACGGCTGTAATGATGTTGAGCCATTTCACTCGGGCGGTAATCAAATCTGGTGGCCATTGCAATAACGGTGGCAGAATCCCTGATATGAAAAGCTGTATTATATTTGCTGGATCCGTTATTTGGATCGGTGCCGGCGGTGGTATAGTAAATATCTGCTCCGGAAGTCTCGCATGATATAGATATTTTCACGGGTATGTGATATTCACCCGGGGTTGGGCTTATTACAGGCGTTTCCACCTGAGGTGCATTCATATTATACCTGATCAGGATTGCAGGTCCCGGCCACAGGATTTCAATTCCATGATGTACTGTGCTAGAGTGGTATCCCACACGATTACTTCCTTCTTTTAAGGATTTAACAGGTACTGTCACCCTGGAAAGGGCATAATTATGGCTTACTCCACCCACTCTCCCCTGCCATGTATTTACAGAGAGCGGATTCTCTACAGTTCCGCTTCCGGCATAACCATCCCGACCGTTCCATGTACGGTGGATAAGTCTGGCATTGGTTGCATTTGACATATCGTCGATGTTTATGTAGCAAAATTTTTGTTGTCCTGCCCGAACCCAGAATTTTTGGGGGACATCTTCAGCAGTAAACATTTTAACGGAAACGCCTTCGGGTCTTACCAGTGAAATATTGTCAACTATCTCTGTTACGCACCATACATTACTGCTGTCCTGGATGCGGGCCAGGAATGAAACTGATTCCGGCGCCTGGTCAGGAATCCATTGATTATCCCATACAAATTTGTAAGGTGGATTTTTGGCGGACCCGATATGACCTTCCAGGGCAGGGGTATGGTAATTTCGATGCCAATCCAGATATATTCCGTCACCATTCTCATCGTATCCCATGTATTTCCCAAGCAGATCGACTTGCTTTATTCCAACGGAACTGTAGGCGTCAACCATTATCGTATCCTGTTCAATCACATCCGAACCTGATGGGTGGGAGGCAATCCTCCCGGTTGGATGCAGCTTTTCCGGACCGTAATAAATTCTGACGACCATTACATACCATCCCCATTGGCCCCAGTCGAAATTAAAACAGGTCTGGCCTCCGGAGGTGCCTTCGAACGTATTATATCCCGCATGTAGATGACTCAGGGGGACAGCTGTAATATAGTTAAACTCAGAGTTATAGCACTCAGGATTTTCCGGAATAGTCGGATGATCCGGAATATCGATCCAGGTGTTTGCGTTGAACCGGAATTTTTTTCCTGTTGTGCCGGCATGGCCTCCCCAGATATCCATCAATGCTTCGGCGCGAATGGCTCCATCCAGGTCATCAATTTGAATGGTCATAACCGGGTTAGGAAGAAAAGCCCGAGCCCCTGATGCGCCAGCATCCGGATCTGTTACACGCCAGTTGTTGTTGCTTATCAGGTTCAGGACAAATTCTTTGTAGATATCGCCAGGTTGTGGTCCTGAAAGCTGACAATAGGAACCTGAAATAATACAACTACATAAAAACAATCCTGAAAGAAACTTATTCATCAAGCTTAATATTACCACCTTATCGGATACAAAATACTAATTTTCTATCATAGAAAGAGACAAACCTGACACAGAATGAAAATCATCCTGAATCAGGATCAAATCAATTTGGCATCATATCTAAAGTAATTGGGAAATCTTATTAATATCTTTACTCATTCAGCATGATTGTTTGCGTTTGACAACATTGTTAATGTACTCAAAACCTGTGAAGTAGTTTATAAACATAAAAAAATGACAAAAACAGTCAACCGAAGAAAGTTTTTCAGAAACAGTGCCTTTTCATTTGCAGGTATAATGCTGGGCAGTGAAATATTGGGTTGCAAACCGGATGAATTATCGCCCGATCGTTACTCAGCATCTGCATCTTACAACATCATGAAGGAAGTAATGAGATACCGGAAGATCAGTGCTCATGAACACGTAGGTATGCCGGGATGGATTACCATTGAGGATCAGATAGATTTGGCAGACAGACTGGGTATTGAGAAGCTGGAAGTTTCCAGGCCGATGTCAGCAGACTCTGGAACAGAAGCCACTCCCGAAGAAGTCCAAAAGTGTAACGATGCTGTGCTCAACGCCATGAAACAGTATCCTGACAGGTATTTGGGGAGCTGTTTTGTGAATCCTGTTTACGGGAAAGAATCACTTGAAGAGATAAAACGATGTGTGGATCATGGAATGATCGGACTAAAGGTTTACAATCAGGTGAAAATTAACGACCCGCTATTCTATCCGATCATTGAAAAGTTCATTGACCTTAAGATGATCATCCTTATGCATGCAGGTTGCGCAATCGGTTTCGGAGGAAAACGGACTAAATATGGTAATCTCCAGCCTAATGCTTCCATACCGGAAGACTTTGTTGATGCTGCAAAGAGGTATCCTGAGGCGATGTTCCAGTATGCCCATACAGGTGGTGGCGGAGACTGGGAATATGCTTGCAAGGCAATGAAAGACTATCCAAATATTTATGTCGATACATCCGGCAGTAATAACTGTGGGAATATGATTGATTATGCACTTAAATATCTTGGTGAAGAGAGGTTGTTTTTTGGCACCGACGGTTCATATTACCAGGGTGTTGGTACTATTCTCGCTTCAAACTTAAATGACACTCAGAAAAAGAAGATCTATTTCGAAAATTTTAATAACATATTAAGAAAGGCCGGCAATCATGTTAATTGATATTAATGCCAATATCGGCCATTGGCCGTTCCGGCAAACCAATTGCAATACCTGTCAGGCGCTGCTTGAAAGGATGGATAAGTTTGGAGTAGATATATCCGTGGTGAGCAACATGAATGGTATCTTCTATAAGGATACACAAGCAGCTAATGAGGAACTGCATGAGGAGATAAACTCTAACCGACGCTTTCGCGATCGCTTTATTCCTTTTGCCGTTATCAACCCTATATATGCCGGTTGGAAGAATGACCTTGATATATGCACTACTAAAATGGGGGTAAAGGGAATCCGCCTGTATCCGCTATATCATGATTATGAACTTACAGATCCTTCCTGCATTGAACTTGTAAAAAGTGCCAGAGACCGTGGCTTTGTAGTGGCATTTACGCTGCGAATGGTCGACAGCAGACCTCGCTCATGGATGGATATTAACAGGGAATGGAGCCTTGAAGATATTGTTCCTATTATTAAAGAAGTGCCTGATGCAAAATATTTAGTCCTGAATATTTCAAGAGGAATTAATTTGAGTGATGAAAAAACGAAGCTCTTTAAAAATGCAGATTTGGTACTTGATACTTCCGGGAGAAATATTTCTAATTTAGGTGAACTAATCCGTAAATTTGGAAAAGACAGGTTTGCATTTGGTACCCATACACCGATTCTCGATTATCTTACTGGTCTATTGCGAATCGAATCACTGAGAGCAAATGAGGCTGATGAGCCGACTAAAGAGCTTTTAAGATCGGGGAATGCAAAAAGAATATTAGGGATATAGCACCCCTCTATAGTAGCAAAAAACGCTTAACGAACAATTTTCTGATGAGAAGATCATTGATTATCCAGTCTTTCTTTTTATTGCATTTCCTGCTTCTGCCTTTGCAGGCACAGGATATGTGGAAAGCAGGTGTTGCAAGGGCTGTCATTACTCCTTGTGAAAATATGTGGATGGCCGGTTTTTCATTTCGTGACAAACCTGCAGAAGGAACCCTGCTTGATCTGTGGGCAAAAGCATTGGCTCTGGAGGATGCCCGGGGAAACAGGACATTGTTGATCACCACAGATATCCTCGGCTTCAGCAGGGATCTGTCCTTGTCCATTTGCAATCGCCTGATAAAGGAGTACAATTTGGAGCGGAAGAATATTATTTTGAGCAGTTCGCATACCCACAGCGGTCCGGTGATAAACAGTAACCTGTCTCATGTATATCCTCCTTTTGATGAACATCAGAAAAAACAGTCAGAAGAATACCGGCATTTTATTGAAGAACAGATCATTACAGTTTCCGGCAGGGCAATAAACAACCTGGCGCCTGCCTGCTTATCAAGTGGTGTAGGTGTAGCCCGCTTTGCTGTAAACCGGCGAGTGAATGGATGGAATAATGAAGTTATTTATAAACCAAATATGGGTGGGCCTTCAGACCATGCAGTTCAGGTTATTAAGGTGAGTGGTCCGGATGATCAACCTATTGCTGTCATCTTTGGCTATGCCTGTCATGCTACCAGCCTGAGGAATTATAAATGGTCGGGAGATTATCCCGGGTTTGCACAGATTGAAATTGAAAAAGCTTACCCCGGGTTTACAGCTATGTTCTTCGCAAGCTTTGGAGCAGACCAGAATGCTTTTCCGAGAGAAGGGATTCCACAGGCTATACAATATGGTAAAGAGTTGGCAATTGCTGTAGAAAATGTGATGGAAGAACCCATGAAGGTTTTGACCTCTTCTATTCAAACAAGTTATGAGGAAATTGAATTGGAATTGTCTCCGCCACCAACTGTTGAAGAGTTAGAGGAAGTTCTGGAAGAAGAGGATGGCTGGCATAAACGGTGGGCTGAAATAATGAAAGAGAAAATGGCTTCCGGTGACGAATTTCCGGTTTCTTATCCTTATTACCCGGTTCAGAGCTGGCAATTGGGCGAACAAACACTGGTTGTTTTAGGCGGGGAGGTTGTGGTTGATTACTCCTTCATATTGCGGGAAATTATGGGGAATGACCTGATGTTGATGGCCTATGCCAATGATGTAATGACTTATATCCCTTCAGAACGTGTTTTGAAGGAAGGTGGGTATGAAGGGGAGGAATCCATGTGGGTTTACGGACATCATGGTACCTGGGTGCCCGGAATAGAAAAAAAGATTGTTAATGAAGTTGTCCGGCAGGTAAAATTGGTAAGAAACGGTGTATTTAAATACTAATACCATGAAAAACAAAACAAACAAACTGAAAACAGTTAAGACAAGGAGAACGTTTATTAAGTCGACTGGCGTTGCGACTGGCGGTCTTCTTCTGGCTCCTCCAACTATTTCAATGGCAGGCACACATCTGAAAGATGAGGAAACCCTGGCTCTAAATGGTGGTCCTAAAGCTATTACTGCATCACATGATGATGCAACTACATGGCCACGTTATGGCGCGGAAGAAGAAAAAGCTGTGCTGGAAGTGGTCAGGAACCCCAGCTATACACCTATTGATGCACTCGAGGAGGATTGGAAAAAGCATTTTAACGTTCCGTATTGCAAGGCACACTTCAACGGTACAAGTTCCATAACCGCAATGTATTTTACTCTGGATCTTCCGGCCGGCAGCGAGATCATGGTACCATGCTGTACATTCTGGGCCCAAATAACACCAATGCGGTTCTTTGACCTGGTCCCAATTATGATCGACATCAATCCACTCACCCTGAACATGGACGTGGAAGACCTCAAACGGAAGCTGACCAAAAACACTAAAGCAGTGTTCCCTGTTCATTATTTAGGCATGCCAGCTGACATGGACTACATCTCTGACTTCTGCAAAGAGAAGGGGCTCATCCTTCTGGAAGATGCATGCCATGCACACGGTGCTTCCATGCATGGTAAGTTTATGGGTTCCTGGGGCAGGATGGCTTGCTTCAGCTTCCAGGCAAGTAAACCTCTCCCGGCAATAGAGGGAGGTATGGGAATTTACCAGAATCAGAATGACTACGAACGGGCAGCAATATTTGGACATTATTTGTATTCATCCAAAATTAAGAGTCCCGAATACAGCAAATATAAATACGGACTTGGAATGAAGCTGCGTATGCACCCGATGGCAGCTGCATTAGCCAAGTGCCAGCTGGAAACACTGGACAAGCGGAACGCTGCATTAAAAGCTCAGGTACGCCGGCTTAACGACCGTATTACCCAGTTACCCGGTCTTTACGAACAGCAGAACCGTCCTGATGTTGATCGCGTGTACTATTGGTCCAACCGATTTCTCCTGAATGAAACTGAAGCTGGTATGTCGCGGGATGCCTGTGTGAAAGCCCTGAAGGCTGAAGGTGTTTCCCTGGTTAGTGCCGGAAAGGCCCAGTTCCTATGCGACGACCCGATATTTCACGAGGCTAAATGGTGGCACCACCTGCCTGTAATTGCTGATAAATATCCCGGAGCCCGGGAGTTTAATAAGGGAGGGATTGCACTTGAAATGTTCACCAGGGAAATGCCTGAACTTACCGAACAATATATTGCGGCCTTCGAAAAGGTGTGGGAACACCGCAAGGAATTGGGGAAAAGTTAAAAGAAAGATATCTGTTTATGATTGGCATTGTAGGTGGTGTGGGACCATATGCGGGACTGGATCTGCTTCGCAAACTATTTGACAACACCCTGGCAAACAGCGACCAGGAGCACCTTGATACAGCGCTATTGTCACTGCCTTCGGGCATTATGGACCGTACGGAGTATCTGCTGGGGAAAGAGAAGGAAAATCCGGCTTTTGCCATTGCAGAGGTGCTTGTTAAGCTGGAAAAGATAGGTGCAAAGGTTGCCGGAATCCCTTGCAATACAGCACATGCTGAAGGGATTTTTGATATCATACAGGATAAACTGAACAAAGCCGGAAGCAGCATTAAGGTGCTGCATATGATTGACGAAACAGTTTCGTTTATTGCTTCCACTTTCCCGGATATAACCAGGGTTGGTATTTTGTCGACTACAGGAACATATCTAAGTGGCGTCTATAACTTAGCCCTGGGTTTGAAAGACTATGAAGTGCTGTTACCCACCATGGAAATTCAGGAAACAATCATTCATCCTGCCATATACGATCCGGTATATGGCATCAAGGCTGTTGCCAATCCGGTTCATCCAATGGCCCGGGAGAGCCTCCTCAAAGGATTTTCATACTTGAAAAACCAGGGAGCCCAGGCAGTGATCCTTGGTTGTACCGAGATTCCAATTGCCATCCCTGAGAAGGAAGTGGAGGATATGGTAACCATTGATCCGACGTTGGTCCTTGCCCGGGCATTGATTTACAGAGCCAATCCCGAAAAACTGAAACCTTTTACAGCGGTCATTCAATCTTCTTAAAATTCCTTATTTGAAAATGTTTGACCGGTACTGGCATTTCTCATGGCAAGCAGGTTCGCATGTGGTGTATCCACAGTAATTTCGCATCCTGCTGAAAAAATAAATCCCCTACCCTTTTCCTTTTCAATGAGCTGCCTGGTTGTGACGGCTATCACCTCCTGATCATTGTTCTGAATGAATACGGGATCAATATTTCCACAGCGTAAGATATGCTCCCCCAGTATATCGTGGGCCAGGTCCATGTCCACCATCCAGTCCACATCAAGAATATCAGTGCCAATATCTTTTATATCATTGAGAAGATGTCTGATATCTCCGCATATATGAAGCTTTACATAAGCTCCCAGAGAATGAATGTAATCAATGATCTCTTTATGAAGGTGCTTCACGTAAGTCTGATAATCATCTGCGGAAATCTGAGAACATATGGCATCACCCATACCGATGATGTTACAACCCGCTTCAATCTGGGTCTTTGCAAATTCTTTTGCGGTAATGGTTGTCTTTTCGAGCAGCATTCTGGTAAAATCCTGATCAATCATCAGTTTCAACAACATCTCACTTACACCCGTCAGATTGCATGCTTCCGCCAGTGGCCCCTCGATCCAGCCAATGATAGGCACACTGCCTCCGGTTGCCTTATATAATTCCTGGGCTGCCATAATCCTGTCAAAGGTACGCCCGGATCTAAAGAGATCGGGATTCTTAAGTGCCCTGACATCATCAATTGTAGAGATAATAGGCTCTGTACACTTTGGAACACCTTCTTTTACATACTCAATCCGGGCACCAAATGCACTTGTTTCCCGGTAAGGATCGGATATAAGACCAACAGAATCAAGATCAAATTGGTCAAGACACCTCAGGTTGGCCTCTACGAGGACTTTATGGTCAGAAGCGAATTCCGCATAAGTTTTTCCTATAAACCGGGCTGCAAAATGCATCAGCAATGGAGAAAACTGGATGTGCTCCTCCTGGTTATGTTTGCACCTCATTAAATTGTCAAACTGCTCCCATTTATTCATAGTTGTGCTTAATAATTACATTTTTTTCATCTTAACAACACCAGTTTGTTTGTCGCTATCGGGTTATCATCGATTTCAAATGTACAAAAATAAACTCCGGAACCGGCTGATCCTCCCGTAGCATTTGTTCCGTCCCAAACTACTGAATGATGATCTGCTTGTTGGGTTTCACTTACCAAAGTCCGTATTTGCTGCCCCGACAAATTATAAATGGTTATAGCCACTTTGCCGGTAACTGTCGTTTTATAACTAATTGTTGTTGAATAATTGAAAGGATTGGGATAAGCCTGCAATAGTCCATTTTCAAGTGCAAGGTTCTTATTAATACCTACAGATGCTAAATTGTAGTCGTCTTCAACTTCCTGCGCGCTCAATGCCCTGTTGTAAATTTTTGCTTCGTCCATTGTTCCATTAAAAGGATAATACCACTCATTTGAAACGAACTCCCATCTGCCGATATGAACATCTGCAGCAGAAGGATGAATGGATGATGGTGAACTACCTGTTTCAGGGTCTAAAACACCATTGATATATATCTTCATGGTTGATCCGTCAGAAGTAGCTGCAACATGAGTCCATGTATCAGAAGGTACAGAGAGGGAAGATAGAAGAGATTGCGAATCATCGCTGGTTCCGTCTCCGCTAAGGTCAAACCACACTTTGCCAATCTTAACATCTAATTCAAATGAACGTTCTTCAACATCTCCGCATAACCATCTTTCAAATATTGAATGTCTTGAACTGGCAGGTATCTTTATCCATGCTATCAGTGTGATTTCATCTGTAATAGCGTCGAGACTTGCAGAGGTGGGAATTGTAATATAATCGTCTGTACCATCAAACTGAAATGCCAGGCCTGATTTACCTGATGTACTTGTTGGTCCATAGATGATACCATCATTATGGTTTTCTGATGAATCATAAGCGGTTGTGCCTGTGCTCTCTTCAAAGGCCCAGAATCCAACAAGATCAGGGAATGCTGTTAGCTGAAAATCGCCAATGGTTGTATCATTTACGGTAACAACAACACCATCAATTGATAAAGGCATATAACCTGATATTGTAGCTGTTATCGTAAAAGTATCTGCAGGTACATCTGTTAAGGTGTAGTTTCCGCCGGCATCAGTAGTATCAGATCTTGTTCCATCGCTTACCATTGCACCCTCTATCGGATTGCCAGTAAAACTATCTGTTACTGTGCCTGAGATAGTGCCGGCAGGTTCTTTTATTAACTGAAAATCTACAATGGTTGTATCATTTACAGTAACAATAACACCATCAACTGAGAAAGGAAGATAACCTGATATTGAAGCTGTTACGGTGTAAGTATGATTTACAGGTACACTTTTTATCGTATAGTTTCCGCCGGCATCCGTATCATCAGATCTTGTTCCTTCGCTCACTGTTGCACCCTCTATCGGATTGCCTGTAATGCTATCTGTTACTGTGCCTGCTATGGCTCCTGCAATTACATATTTTTCATACGCCCCGATATCCCACGCCGCGCCCAGCGGTCTTGCAAACCCTCCCGATTTCCCCGCAAAATTTATTGCGCCGCAGTACAAATCACCCAAATCAGCCCCGTTATCAATAGCAGCACCAAACGCAACCGAAAGCCCGTCACTATCCGGCTCCATATCCATTCCATGAATACCCCTAAAACCCGTCGGAAGATTTGATGTATCCTTGAAATCAGGGCTGTCCGAATATGCCGTAGGTTCCCACGAACTGAGATTATCACCAGTATAAGACGTGCCCATGATATGCACAAGTTCACCCCCATCAGGTCTGAAGTAAATATTGTTAGAATGGTCGGTAATCACCCCGTCCAGATCAACCAACGGTCGAACAGACGAGGAGGCGTAGAAAATATTGTTCTTTATTTCCATACACGTAACAATCGATTCATTCTTCTGTATTAATATTTCAGTGCGGTAGGAAGGACTGTAGTTTTGATAAAATGTGTTATTATATATTTTTGCGGAAAGAGTGTCAGCAAGAGTACTTAAAAAGCGGATTCCCTGATATTTATTTTCCATAATCAGGTTGCCGTAGATTTCAAAACTCTTGTTTCCTCCATTAAGTACATATATTCCAATAATGTTACAATTTCTAATGATATTGTGGCGGATTATAGCATTTTCCGGCCCCCTGAATCCCGGCTCGGGATGCGTGTTGATGAGAATCCATGAAACATTGACATCGTGAATATAATTGTATTCAACAATACAATCAACGGCATGATTTTTTAATGCTATACCGCTTCCCGAGCCGGGAGAATCCGGGTCTGTTCCCGTATTATAAACTTCACAGCCGCGTATCGTCACATTGATTGACTTGTTTGTCGGAACATCATTGCCCACATAATTACAAATACCACCCCGGGAAATATTGTACACCTTACAGTAAAGAATTTTTACATTCTTCACTGTGTGGTTGTGGTGGCTGCCGATTACAATTCCATACTCAAACTGATTAAGTGATTGACGGCTGTAAACATCATGTATCAGACAGTCCTCGAC
>Ga0255398_1011_pt1 | contig 23595 bp, 26 predicted proteins | sample ANMaggSeSYBR01K3_FD_182119 | JGI IMG/M metagenome (GOLD analysis project Ga0255398, IMG submission 182119) | Sediment cell enrichment communities from methane seep in Santa Monica Basin, California, United Staets - ANME aggregate JGI... | ecosystem: Environmental > Aquatic > Marine > Cold seeps >...
GGCGATCATAGTGTTGCGATCGGAACAATAGCTGGTGTTTTACAGCATTATAAAAAACTAGGTGTAATTTGGTTTGATGCACATGGTGACATCAATTCCGAAGCGACTTCACCATCTGGGAATATTCATGGTATGCCTGTTGCTGTAAGCTTGGGCATCGGCCATGACAAATTGACTTCCATTGGCGGAGTTGAGAACAAAATAGATTCTAAGAACATTGTACTTATAGGATGTAGAGATTTGGATACTGGAGAAAGAAAAGTTCTTAAAGAACTTGGAATCACTGTTTTCACAATGCATGAAATCGATTTGTACGGTATGCCAGAAGTAATGAAGCGCGCTATTGAAATCGCTTCAAACGGTACGGATGGTATTCATGTGAGTTTCGATATGGACAGCATGGATCCAGTATTTGTTCAAGGCACCGGAACTCGTGTTCCAGGTGGGTTGACTTATCGTGAAAGTCATTTTGCACTTGAAATGATTGCACTAACTGAAAAAGTGGTCAGCGCAGAGTTTGTTGAAGTCAATCCAATCATTGACAACAACAATGAAACAGCAAAATCAGCAGTTGCTCTGATTGGTTCTTTAATGGGAGAATGGTTGATCTAATTTAAGACGAAACACCTTTTGGACAGAAGATGATGTCCAAAAGGTGTTTTTTATTTACAATGAGAGTCAAGTACGGTTATAATTCTAGTTAATAAGTCAAATTGACAAAAGAGGTTGAGATGAAATACTCCAATTATATATTGATGATTACGCTTTCGGCAATCTGGGGAGGCTCTTTTATTTTCATGAGGATTCTAGCGCCAGTGTTCGGTGCAGTTGGAACTGCTGCACTTAGACTACTCATTGCAGGCGTGTTCCTGATGCTGGTTTTCAAGATGTCAAATTACAAGATTTTGTGGAAGCGCGATTGGAAGATTCTATGTATCATAGGCGTGATCAATTCCGCCATTCCATTTTCAAGTTTTGCATTTGCGGCTCTTTATATTCCTGCTTCAATTTCCGTTGTGATCAACTCAATGACACCAATGTTTGGGAGTCTATTTGCGGCATTGATTCTCGGTGAGAAGTTGACGATCCAAAAGGGTATGGGGCTGATTCTTGGAACAACCGGGGTAATAATCATCAGTGGAAGTAAAGCATTACCGGTAACTACTGAGGCTTATCTTGCCATCGCAGCATGCGTCCTAGCTACTGTATGTTATGGTCTAGCCGGTGCTTTGATTAAGAAGTATGCTTCAAGAATTGATACAAAGGCTCTAGCTGGAGGAAGTCAACTTTTTGCGGGTCTTTCACTTCTTCCAATCTTAATGTTAACAGGAATATCACAACCTGTCACAGTAAATATCAGTATGTTGATGATAGTCTTTGCAATACTTTGTAGTGCAATCGCTTATCTCATCTATTTTCATTTGATCAAAGAGATGGGACCTACATCAGCTTTGTCCGTCACTTTTCTGATGCCTGTGTTTGGCATCTTTTGGGGTAAACTGATCTTGGGTGAAGTCATCTATAACCAAATGCTTTTTGGTGCGATGGTCATATTGATGGGTACTTATTTGGTAGTGAGAAAACCAAAACCCATTGTTGAGATATAGGTGAGGATATGAAAATTAAATTACACAAACTGGGCATGCGTACCATCAAAACGGCAATGGCTGTTGCTATAACACTGTTGATTTGTGACATCCTCAATATAACCAATCCTTTTTTTGCAGCCATTGCAGCGATCATAGCCATGGAATCGTCCATATCCGCAACCTTCAGTACTGTCAAAGATAGAATTTATGGAACAATACTGGGTGCAATCTTGGCTCTCGTGTTTTCATGGATCTTCCCAATCAATTGGCTGTCGATGGGTTTTGGAATACTGATAGTGATTTATGTGTGCAACCAGTTCGGGTGGCAAGGCACCATCAAGATTTCAACGATTGTATTCATAGCGGTTCTCTTAGGATATGAAGCAGGTAATCGCTGGGAATATGCCGTGTTTAGGATTATTGACACAACCATAGGTTTGACTATCGGCACTATAATCAATTATTATGTTTTTCCACACAATATGGGAGGAGAAATCTATAGGGTGGTTGACGACTTGTTGCCTGATTTGAATAAAATGCTGGAAACTATCGGATCACATGAGGAAAATTTTGAACTCGACACCCTGAGAAGTGAGCTCTCTTTGCTTGAAGACCGATTCAACATACTCAAAAAAGACATCAAACTTCATGTGAATCCCGCTTATGATTCCGAAACCTTCAAAGCGATTATCGACAGACTCGAAATGCTTTATGTCCATTTGGCGGTGATTGATAATTTAAGTCATCATGAGGGTGATGCTGTGATTATGGACTACCATACAAAATGTGTGATTGATATTATTGTTGCAGTCAATAGATTGAAACACGAATTAGACCAAATATGAATGGGGACAGGTACCGATTGGTACCTGTCTTTATTTAAAAGGATCAGCATTCGCTGATCCCTTTTTGTGCCCTTTTATATGTAGATTGTGGTCAATTCATACCGTAAATAGATTCCAAGAACCTCAAGGAAGTGACTTCACCGAAAAATTTGAATCTTGAACTCAAATCAACAACCATAATATACTCGTCGTATTTGCAATCTGATAGTTCAAATGATTTGATAAATTGATCCATCGAACCGAAGGTGCTGATGACTTCAAGCATTTGGTTGGCGTTATAGACAATTGCACTGATTTTGTACAGGTTTCGTAGCATGTCGGGGTCACTGTAGATGTCATTCAGCTTTTGTTCATCGTACTTTGCGACTTCTCTAAAATCAGAATAATGTGATAAGATACAGTCCCATTTCTTTTCTACAACATTACTTTTGATTCCAGAGCCAAAAACTGTAGCCATCATAAGCTCAAAGAAAACAGAATCTGAGATGTAGGGTCTTTTGGATTCATTCAAAATAAATACCTCCTAAAATATGGTAATTTAAGAATATCATATTTTCCATAAAATGTAAAATGTGAAGGAGATTAATTTTATAGGTACCAGTTTTGACCTGTCCCCAAATGGAATTTCAAATGGAAATTTATATGCCGTTGCCATAAATGCCTTTTACGATCGCTTCGATATCCATGTCTTTTACAGAGAAGTCTAGCACATCGAAATTTTGGAGTACGATGTTCATGATGCCAGAAATATTGATTTGGTTTCTGTCAAAAACGATCTCCAGTTGATTGTTCTCCAGAGTGTAAGACAGATTCTCGAGAGTCCTGTTATCAATGTTTGTTAGAAGCGTTTCAAACTTTGCACGGATGGCATCCCCATCATCGTAGCGCAAATCGAAAGTGAATTTTCGTTCATAGCCATAAGTTTGTCTAATGGTATCAATGCTGCCATCATAAAGAAGGGCGCCTTTATCGATAATTATGATCCTGCTGCAGAGTTGCTCTATGTCACTCATGTCATGTGTCGTTAAAATGATAGTTGTTCCATATCGGGCATTCATATCCTTGATGGCTTTTCGGATCCTCTCTTTGACAACAACATCAAGACCTATGGTGGGTTCGTCTAGAAATAGCACTTTGGGGTTGTGAAGCATTGAAGCCGCAAGATCAGCACGCATTCGTTGCCCTAGCGAAAGGGTCCGAACCGTTTGATTCATGAATTCTGATAACTCGAAAACTTCATCGAAATAAGCCATTTGTTCTTTGTAGATCTCATCGGGAACTTGATAGATTTCCTTCAGAATCGCAAAAGTTTCCCCAAGCGGCAAATCCCACCAGAGTTGAGTCTTTTGTCCAAAAACGACTCCAATATGCTTTGCGTTTTCAGTTCGTGCTTCATAGGGAATGCGACCATCGACTGTGACCACGCCATTAGTGGGGGTTAAGATCCCGGTCATCATTTTGATCGTAGTGGATTTGCCGGCACCATTAGCACCGATGTAACCTATGATTTCACCCTTCTTAATGTTGAAAGAGATGTCCTTGACTGCTGTGACATCAATCTGCTCACGTTTGAATAGGGCTTTCACAGTGCCTTTTAGTCCACTTTCCCGTTTATATGTTTTAAAAACTTTCGTCAGTCCTTTGACTTCAATCATTGTATTCATATCAGTTGCCTACGCTTTCATATTGTTTCATACCTTTGTTGAAGAGATAATATCCAAATGCAAATGCCAAAATCCCTATACCCATTACAAGTCCAAGTGTGGGAGCGAGCTCTGCCGCACCGAGGAAATATGATGCAGGAACATACGCTGTAAGTGCGAACGGCACAATGTATGTGATAAATGAACGTATGAACCTGTGATAGATTTCCAATGGGTATTTGGCGAAGTCACTCATGGAATAGAACATGAAAAGAATGGATTGACTTCTTTTCAGCCAGAATGCCAGTGAAGCTAGGATCAATTTGATGCTGGTATAGATCAGTGTCGAGAACAGAATCAACACAATAAATATTACAATCTTGAATGGACTGAATTCAATACCTCCCTTGACTGAGGCATAAACCACCAGTATGACACCTATGATCACTTCGCCGACCCCATCCGGTTGGAAACGTTGTGCGATGATTTGAAAAAGAGGGTGCATGGGTCTAAGAAGATATCTGTCAAATTCACCGTTCACAATAACGTTGCCGGCAAGCAACCACAAGTAATCTGTAAACATGTGATCGATTCCACGGGGAATGTTGGCAAAGCCATAAATGAACAGCAAATCGTAAAACGTCCATCCGAGCAAGTCGGGAATTTGTCTGAATATCAGTGCGATAAATGCGATTCCTCCAAACTGAATGAGGAAGAATGCCAGAAATCCAATGAAAAAGTCTGCACGCGAATGCATGACCGCTTTGAGATACTGACTGAGAAACATGCCATAAAGTTTAAAATACCATTTGAGTTTTTTCATAGTGTCATCTCCATTACCCGCCCATGATGGTGAGGCGCTTTATTGCCTTGTGCCATACTACTTGCGTCAATACCATGAGTAAAACCACCCAGACAGCCTGAACAGCAATATTAAGAATGGCCGCATCAGCAGTGTATTTACCAAGATAGAGCATTGTCGGTGTATATACCAATCCAGCAAATGGCAAGAACTTAAACACCGCCAGCATTCCGGCAGGAAAGAAAGCCAGCGGAATCAATTGCCCTGAAAGCAATCTTAGTACGGCTTCCTTTGCAAATATAAATCCAAAAACATATTCAACGAAGAATGCCGCTAGTCCGAACAGATAATTGATATAAAAGAGAATCAATGAACTGAGCAGAACGCTTAACACATAAACAAGTATAGTGGACAGCTGTGGAAGTGCCCCGTTAGCAAAGAAGTCATATACCACATAACCACCCCAAAGTGGAATGAACAGGAATATGAAATTGACCACGAGATAACCGATTGATGAAAAATATTGTCTGAGTTGATAGCTTACCGGTTTGATGAGATTCATGGCGATGGTACCCGTTCTGACATCATTACTGATTTCCCAGTGGACCTCGTTTGTAATGAGCATACCGGTCAGTGTACTCATGACAACATAAACAATCATGTCATCAAAGGTAAAACCTTGAATCACATTTGATGCTGAACTGCTGAATATGGCGAACCAAATGTATAGCAGGACAACGGTTTGGAATAAATCACCAAGTATGTAAACGTAAAAATTTGCTCTATAGGCCATAAAGGCTTGAATCACACCTTTTGTAAATGGCAGATAGGTTCTAAGCATTCGTGTCATATGTTGCCTCCGATTGAAATAAGACATATTGTCTAATCCTTATAATAGCATAATTAGAAATGAATTTGGATAGCAGGAATATTTCATTCTATTTATAATTGTGTTAAGATATCATTATTATGAACAAAAGGAGAGCAAATGGAAACCTTGAAATTCAAATCGGTTGGACTGGCCATCATGGCAGCGGCTTTATACGGTATCAGTGCACCGGTATCCAAACTCCTGCTCGCTGAATTGTCACCAACGCTAATGGCTGCACTTCTTTACTTGGGAGCGGGAGCGGGAATGCTGGGAGTGAACCTGATCAACCAACTGTTTAAACGTGAACGCATGGAAGCGAAAATGACAAAGAAAGAACTCCCATTTATCATTGGTATGGTAGTTCTGGATATCATAGCTCCAATTTTTCTGATGACGGGTCTTCTTTTAACAACTTCATCAAATGCCTCACTGCTCAATAACTTTGAAATCGTGGCGACTTCCATGATAGCACTATTCATTTTCAAGGAGTCTATAGGCAAAAGAATGTGGGTGGCCATTGGACTTATAACTCTTTCAAGTATCATCTTATCCGTTCAGGATTTCAGTAGTTTCTCATTCTCAATTGGATCCGTGTTTGTACTATTGGCATGTATCAGTTGGGGATTTGAGAACAACTGCACCAGAATGCTTTCAATGAAGGATCCGCTTCAAATAGTTGTGATCAAAGGTTTTGGATCTGGAGTAGGTGCACTGATCATAGCACTTTTTTTGAAGGAAACAAGTGGACCAATTCTATATATGATGATGGCATTGTTGCTTGGATTTGTGGCTTATGGGCTTAGCATCTATTTTTATATCAAGGCTCAAAGAGAACTTGGAGCGGCAAGAACAAGTGCCTACTACGCGGCGGCTCCATTTATCGGTGTTGTAGTTTCTTGGATTGTTCTTCGTGAAGGCATAACAGGGTCATTTGGAGTTGCACTTATCATTATGTTGCTTGGAACCTATTATGCTGTGACAGAAGATCATAGGCACGACCATGTCCATCTTGAGGAAGTGCATGAGCATAAACACAATCATATGGATGGACATCACGATCATACTCATGATTATGAAGTCATTGGTGAGCACTCACATGAACATTTGCATACAAAGAAAGTTCACAAGCACGAACACACTCCGGATCTGCATCATAGGCACTCTCATTGATACTTAGCCAGCATGAAAAATATATTTTACTTCAGTTGTTTGGAAGGGTTTGAAGGTGTCACATCAGGGTAGAAATAAGCTGGATGTTTTGATCCCGCGAAGCACATTGGACGCCTTATTCGCGGAGGAACAAGTGGCGTAACCGACCTTTATGGTCGGTTTTTTTACGTTTGGGGGAAGAATTATGAGAGAAAAAAGAATGAGAAGGGTTTTGGTTTGGTTTTTGTTGTTGGCGCTCGTATTGGGTCAGGGGAATATGGCTTTTGCAGCAAAGCCTGTTAGGCCAGCTCCCGAGCCATCAAGTACGTTGGATATTACAACCGGTGATTTAACTCTGACTGTGCAAGAAGATCAGGCGATTAATTTTACTGTTAATGCATCTACAAAGGAAGAATATGCTATAATCTGGGGAACGACAACTTCCGATTATGGATTGTTGAGCTTAACTGACAAAACATCACCAATAGCAAAACCTGGCAAAAAAGTCACCGCATATTTACAAGATGCCACTTTTTTGTTTGAACCTTCTGATGTGGATAGTGATCAAACTGCAGTTTTCACTATCACTGCAGTAAAACCAGATGATTCGATCAATAAAGATCAAATTACAGTTACAATCACAGTGACACCGGTTGAAATTCAAATCAACACTCCACCAGATGCAGTTAATGATCAAGCACAAGGTGTTGTAGGTGAATTGTTATTAATTGAGCCCCTACTCAATGATTTTGACAAAGATGGAGACACAATCTCATTAGTTTCAGTACAAATTATTGAAGGTTCAGAAGCGATTGGACTTACTATAGATGGGGATAACATAATAATTACTCCTACTGAACCGGGAACAATAACTGTTCAATATGCAATTAGTGATGGTAAAATCACTTCAGTTGGTATTATTGTTATAGTTGTTAATGATATTGATTCTTCTATTGTTTACTTGGCACTTGGAGATTCAATTCCTTATGGTAAATATTATACGGATATCGCGGATTATTTATTTTTTGGTGGCACAGATACCACAAGTTATATTGAACAATTTGCGGCAGAGTTTAATGTTTCTAATTCAGATTATGATCAAAGTATCAGCGGTTTGAATACAGTAGATATCTATAACAAATTAACACCAGATGAAGTTGGTTATGATCCAATTCTTGAAAATCAAGTTCGACAAGCTGATGTTATTACTCTATGTATCGGTGCAAACGACATAATGGATGCTGTTCCTAGAAGTTTTTATGGACTTGAAAAATATAATATAGATTGGGCAATTGCAGATAGTGGTCGCCAAAATTTTGAAATTTACTGGCAGCAAGTGATTGATCGAATTCATGAACTAAATAATGATGTCACATTAGTAGTCATGACAGTTTACAATCCGTATCATAATAATGAATCGATTTATATGCAAGTGGATGAATACTTCTCGAGCGATGTTGACGGTGATTATGGGCTGAATTATATCATTAAGAACACTATGTCATTGTATGGTGCAGAATATTCCAACAAATTTACTTATCTTGTTGCTGATGTATATTATGAATTTAATAAAGTTACAAATAAAGATAGTTTGACAGGGTTTTATAGTTATTTTTCCGACCCGCACCCCAATCAATTAGGACAAAATTTGATCTACAATACTCATTTAAAATTATTTTACTAATTTTTGTCAATTTTTATAATAATGAAAAGCAAAAAAGAGATGTTCTCACTCAAAATGAGAACATCTCTTTTACTTTTCATTTTTTATATGGTAATTTTCTTTCATTAGCACTATTTGGATTCACTATTAATCGACCTTCATAATCGGTTAGCCATTTTAATTCAGAATTAACTTTCATTGTATACCTCCATATTGAACATGATACCGTTTTGTTATCCCTTACATCTATAGAACGTTTGAGAGGGTGAAAGTGTCCAAAAAAAATAAAAATTTTTTTAGAAATGTAACACAAACATTGAGATAACGGTTATTATAGAATAAGGAGGAACCTTGAAATGATAGACAGATGGATTGAAAAATTCGGCAAAAGAAAGCTGTTCTTCATGTTGCTCACTTCAATTCTGATTATCGGAATTATCATTGCAGGTGCAAAGGAATATTATTCCATGCGTTTTAAAATAGGTGATCAAGGATTTAAATATGATAGGACTGAAAATCGTAAAACCTATTTTGTTGATGATGAGGGTCAATCTTTGATCGCTTTTGCAGATGGTTATGGTACCTTTATCACTTCAAATCATCAAGATGTGATCATCCAGTATAAGAACCAGATCATAAAAAAAACTATTGATCATGATTCAGAAAGGCCAATCAAGATTTATCTTGATGAAGAGCTGATTCATGAGGGCGAGTGGAATGATGACGAAACCGCCTATTATAGGGCATTGATGACGAAAGTGATTGACAAGAGTATCTATTTCCAGAATGGACTGTTGACTTACAAAATTTTTATATTCATCATATTCGGTCTGATCATATCGGTTTCAATTGTGTATCCTGAAGCAATATGGTTGTTTCAATACATGCTGGTTGTCAAGAGTGGAGAGCCAACTGAATTTTATATTCTGACTCTTAGAATTACCGGAGTTGTACTCAGTTTTCTATTGATCAGGATTGCATTTCTATAAATTGGACAAGCGGTCGCTTATCTAATAAAATGGGGGGTATCAATAACACAAATATATAATAGGAGGTTTATATGCGTAATTTATTTCAAATTTCAAATCAAAGAGAAATTGAAAAGATGAAATCAGATTTTCACAAGAAGATTTGGTTGGCTTTTTTAGTAGGAACTGTTATCGCCTTGGCGTTTGGTTTATTGTTTGCACCGAAATCAGGGAAAGATTTGAGAGAACAGGTAAAGAAAATATGTAAAAATTATAGAAATAAAGTGGATAGTGAGCTATACGTCGGGAATGTTAATTCAGATGTTTTTCACTTGAGCTCGTGTGTTCATCTGCCAAACTCAGATAACAGAATCGTTTATAGAAACCGTGATGAAGCAATTGCATCCGGCAAGAACCCTTGCCATAGTTGTAATCCATAATATTTAAAACGGAGGAGTTAGAAATGAAACCAGTAGTCCTTTATACAACAAAATTTTGTCCGTACTGCCATAGAGCACTCAAAAAACTAGATCAAAAGGGTGTGGAATATACCAATATCAATGTATCAAAGAATAGGGAAGAATTTGATGAAATTATGAAAGAAACCGGTTGGGATTCAGTTCCCCAAATTTTCATTGATGGTGTTTTCATTGGTGGTTGCGATGATTTGTATGCACTCGATGATCAAGGCAAACTTGATGAACTATTGGGGGTGGGATAGTGAATAATGACATTAGAGTCGTTCACTTATACCACAGTGGTGTAATGGTCGAAACAAAAAACAGTCAATTATACTTTGATGTGATCAGTGATCAACGATCTTTTGTGGATGTAAACAAAAAACAATTTTATTTTGTATCTCATGCACACAACGATCATTATGACCCAAAAGTGTTTCAGGTATCTAATCACAATACATTTCTGATTTTTTCAGAAGATATTGATGATCACCCTATAGGGCATATTATTACAAGGGTTGAGCCTAACAAGAATTATGAGATTGATAATATCTCCATTAAAACATTCGATTCTACAGATTCTGGGGTCGCTTTTTTGGTTGCAATCGATGGCATGAATATCTTTCATTCTGGTGAACTTAATTGGTGGCACTGGGAGAATCGTCCTGTTCTGGAACAAAGAAATGAGGAAATGGCATACAAAGCCATTATATCCAATCTGGATGGAGAAAAAATTGATATCGCCTTTGTGCCTATAGATCCGAGACTAAAATCCGCAGCTTCTCTTGCCGTGCGTCATTTCATCGAAAAGGTAGATGTCAAAACCGTCTTTCCAATTCATTTTGGTGAATCTTTCAAAATTTTAAATGAAATCCTCGCAAATGAAATCAAAGATGAAAGGGTAAAACCCGTTACTAAACGAAATGAAAGTTTTGTTGTTTAAGACCAAGAGGAATTGTTATGGTTTTTGATAAAGTCAAATTTGAAATATTTATTCCTTGTGACTATTTGACTGTGTTACGTGATACGCTCCATGATGTGGGGGCTGGAAAAATCGGTAATTATGATCACTGTCTATCCGTATCTGAAGTAACTGGCTTTTGGAGACCACTTGATGGATCAGAGCCTTTTGATGGTACCATTGGAGAGGTGATCTCTGGTCATGAGTGTAAAGTAGAAGTCATTTGCAGCAGTAAGATTGTGGAAAATGTGATAGAGGCGATCAAGCTTATCCATCCATATGAGGAACCAGTCTTCAATATCATCCCACTGCTCAATTCGTTATATCCCTAAGATTAATCTATTATTAATGGTTTCTTAATTATTATGGTTTATAATGAGTTATAAACTAATATAAAGAGGTGCACAAAATGAAAAAAGGTTTAATAGTTTTAATTGTAATTGGAGTAATCATTGCTTCATTAGCTGGAATGGTAATCTCAAGATACAATCAATTGGTTGTTTTGGATGAAGAAGTCAGTATGTCGCTCAGTCAGATCGACAATCAACTTCAGAGAAGAAATGATTTGATACCTAATTTAGTAGAAACAGTCAAAGCATTTGCGACACAAGAAAGAGAAATATTTGAAAATGTTTCAAATGCTCGTGCGGCTATGATGAGTGCCGGAACAGTTGAAGAGAAAGATGCTGCGAATGCAGAGCTTACCGGGTCACTATCAAGATTAATTGCGATTTCAGAGAACTATCCGGACCTGAAGTCTGATGAGAATTTCAGACAACTTTCTGATGAACTTGCTGGTACAGAAAATAGAATTGCTACTGCAAGAATGGATTATAATAATGTAGCGAGAGATTTCAATAGTATAGCGAAACGCTTTCCAATGAATATATTTGCTGGAATGTTTGGGTTTGATGATGCTGTATACTTCGAAGCCAGTGAAGGTGCAGATCAGGTACCTACAGTAGATTTCGGAAATTAAAGGAGGTTGCGAGTTGAAAAAAAGTATTACGGCAATCTTGATGCTCATTGTCATCTTAGTAATGCCCGTGACTTTTGCAGCAACATATCCTAATCATACCAGAGATTTTTATGTCAACGATTTTGCAGACGTATTGTCAAGTGATACAGAACAGATGATTATGGAAACGTCTGTGGCGCTTTCAGAAGCTACTGGAGCACAGATCGTGGTAGTGACAATTGATTCACTTGACGGTCAGGATATTGAATCCTACTCTACGGGTTTGTTTAGAGAGTGGGGCATAGGAGAAGAGAAAAAAAACAACGGTCTACTCTTGCTTGTTGCCATTGAAGACAGACGCTCAAGAATCGAAGTGGGCTATGGTCTTGAGGGTGCGCTCAACGATGCGAAGACGGGAAGAATTCAGGATGAATATCTCATAGCAAATTTTCAGGCTGGAGATTATGATGCTGGAATCACAGGAACTTATTTGAGATTGGCTGAAGAAGTTTATGCTGAATATGATTTGAGTGTTGAGGATCTTCAAAGTTCCAAAGCATACTATAACCCGGTTGAAACAAAATCGGATTCAGAGTTTACAATCTTTCATCTTCTCATAGGCATTGTGGTTTTCATTCTGATGATATTGGATTTGATTTTTAACAGAGGTAGATTGACACGCCTTGCATTATACGCTTTGGCAAGAGGCTCCAAGGGTTCATCCAGAGGTGGTGGATTCGGAGGTGGCGGTGGAAGCAGTGGAGGCGGAGGAAGCTCAAGAAGCTGGTAAACGATATATATGAAACCACAAAAATATCGGGTCTTCCCACATATGAAGAATTGCTGGAATTGGCATTAAGTGAATAAAATAGTAAAATCATAAAAAACCCCCGTTACAGAATAAACTGTAACAGGGGTTTTTATAAGTTTGACCTATTTCTTTTTATTTAATCTTCTCATCCAGAAGTCAGCATTTTTGATGCCAAGTGCTTCTGGGTTGAATACTGGATCGATGCCGAGTTTCTTTTGAGCTTCATAGTCTTTAAGAGTAGCAACACCGACTTTTGTGAGCAATAAGATTGCAACGATGTTAAGCCATGCCATCAGACCAACGCCTACGTCACCAAGTGCCCAAACAGCACCAGTTGAGTTGATTGCGCCAACGAATGTCATTACAAGTAATAATACTCTTGTTACGTTGAAGACCAATTTGTGGTTCTTGAAGTTTCTAGCGATGTAAGCTACGTTAGACTCTGCATAGTAGTAGTAAGCCATGAGTGTAGAGAAAGCGAAGAAGAACAATGCGATCGCTACGAAACCTTTACCAAAACCAGGAATGAAAGTGTCAAGCGCCATTTGAGTGTACGCCGGACCAGGTTGAACACCTGCGATATTTTCGACCAAGATGTTTCCAGCTTCGTCGTAAATATTGTACATGCCAGTGATCAAAATCATGAATGCTGTTGCAGAACATACGAAAAGTGTGTCTACATAAACAGAAAACGCTTGAACCAAACCTTGCTTAGCAGGGTGAGAAACTTCAGCAGCTGCCGCAGCGATTGGACCAGTACCTTGACCAGCTTCGTTTGAGTAGATACCACGCTTAACGCCCCACATGATTGCTTGTCCAAGAACCGCACCAGTTGCAGCTTTTGCACTGAATGCATGAGAGAAGATCAATTGGAATACGCCAGGAATTTTGTCAAGATTAAGAACGATAATGATTACTGCAACGATAATGTAAGCAATCGCCATGAAAGGAACGATTATTTCAGCAGCTTTACCAATTCTCTTAACACCACCGAAGATGATAAGTCCGAGCAATACTGCCACGATAGCGCCAGTAGCTGCTGTAGGAATATTGAAAGCGGTGTTCATTGAAGATGCGATACTGTTTGCTTGAATTCCTGGTAAGAAGAATCCACAAGCAATAATTGCAGAGATTGCGAATAAGATACCATACCATTTTTGGCCAAGACCTTTTTCGATGTAGTAAGAAGGTCCACCACGGAATTCTCCGTCCATTTCTTCTTTGTAAACTTGAGCAAGAGCAGATTCGATGTAAGCTGAACCAGCCCCAAGGAATGCGATTGCCCACATCCAGAATACAGCACCAGGACCACCGAAACCGATAGCTGATGCAACGCCTGCGATATTACCAGTTCCTACACGACCGCCAAGAGCCATCGCGAAAGATTGGAATGAAGAAACCCCTGAATCAGAACTTCCGCCACCAAAGAGTTGTTTTACCATATCTTTGATTAAACGAACCTGTGGAAACTTCATGATTACAGAAAAGAATACTCCTGTGCCGAGGCATAACCATACAAGCCAGTTTGACCAGATTATGGTGTTCAAAAAATTCACAACATCATTAAACATACATTTATAGTTAGAGCAATTGTCATGCCAACGTAATAATTAAGGAATTACAACACCTTTATTAATATAACGTAACAAAAAACGAGAAATAAATTTCTCGCCATGAAATTTATTTCTCGTTTTCGATACCTAATTCCTGCATTTTATTAAAAAGTTGCCTCCGTGTAATCCCCAGGATATCAGAGGCTTGGGTCAAATGTCCTTCTGTGTGTTTCAGTATACGCTGAATATACTGTTTTTCGGTTTGATTTCTGAATTCTTTAAGAGACTGAATCTGTAGGATATTCTTCTGATTGAAGTCAGCCTGGAGATCTGATTTTCTTAAGATACCATCGGAAGACAATACAATAAGTCGTTCCACCATGTTCTTAAGTTCACGGATGTTGCCGGGATAATCGTAATGGAGCAAATAATCCATCAAATCGTCGTCAATTCCCTTGATGGTCTTTTTCATATCGTTGGCAAGTTTGGACATGAAAAAGTGGACCATTTGTCCGATATCCTCACGACGTTCTCTGAGTGGAGGTATTTCAAGTGCAAAAGTACTGATTCTATAATAGAAATCTTCCCTGAACGTACCAGACTGAATCATTTCTTTCAAGTTTCTGTTGGTCGCACAGATCAGTCTGAAGTCAACATTGATGAGTCTATTCGAACCGATACGCTCAATATTTCTTGTGTCGAGCACTCTGAGCATCTTTACTTGCATATCCAAAGTGGCATCACCAATTTCATCGAGGAACAGAGTGCCACCTTCTGAAGCCTCAAATTTTCCGATTCGAGTTTCAGTAGCGCCTGTAAACGCGCCTTTCTCGTGTCCAAAGAGTTCGGACTCCAGTAACGTTTTGGAATAGGCATGACAATTGACCGGAATAAAATTTCTGTCGAATCTTTGTGACTTTTCGTGAATGTATGCGGCAAAGGCTTCTTTTCCGACTCCTGATTCGCCAAGCAAGAGGACATTAGCGTTGCTGGGAGCGATTTTCTCAATCAACTCGATGATTTTTTTCATTTTGGGATTTTTGGACATCATGAGGTATTGACCTTTGGCAGCGGGTTGGTTGATTTTGAGTGTCAACTCAGCGATATGCTTAACCTTTGCCACCTCAAATAAAAGTTCTTGAGGATCATGGGACTTGATATAATATGAAAACGCTCCTCTTCGCATTGCGTCTACAGCGTTCTTTATGCTTCCATAGCCGGTAATGATGATGACTTCAGTGTCGGTATGATTGGATTTGATTTTCTTGAGGAGTTCAAATCCATCCATATCCTGCATGAAAAAATCGCTGAGCACCAGGTCATAACTGTGATCATCCAACATATCAAGCGCTTGCGACGAACTTGTAGTGGTGTGAACGTCGTATTTTTCGCTTTCAAGAATAAGCTTGAGCACATCGCAATAATGCTTTTCATCGTCGACTATCAATATTTTAAAAGCGGAGTTTTGCATTGTTAAACCTCATAATCTTTCTTGAATTTAATTTTAAATGTTGTTCCAATATCCACTTTTGATATGACTTCAATGGATCCGTTCATTTTTTTCAGTTCGTTATATACGATATAGAGCCCCAGGCCTGTACCTTCACCGACTTTTTTTGTTGTGAAGAAAGGTTCAAAGAGTTTATCCAGGACTTCACGTGACATTCCCATACCACGGTCAATGACATGTATAGCTGGGCCTTCTGAAGTTTTATTGAGCCAAATGGTCAACTGTCCTCCTTTTGGCATTGCATCAATAGCGTTGTTCATAAGATTGATTAGTATGTGTTTGAGCGATTCTTCATGTGTGTTGATGGTCACTTCTTCTAGGACTAATTGACATTTAAGTCTGTTTTGATGCATTAGTTTTTCATTGAGTTCAACAACATTCTCAACGAACTCTTTTAAAGGAACTGTGGTAATCGCATCATCTGACAGTCTTGAGAAATTCAATAAGTTATCTATGATTGATGACGCTTTTTCAACTGACTCCTCAATGACTTCAAGTGATTTTGTGAGCATCACAGAGTCACCCTGAGATCGTTTGAGGATGAATGCATAATTTCTGATCAGCCCCAGTGGATTCCTGATTTCATGTGCAACTCCTGTTGCAAGTTGACCGACAGCGGCCATTTTGTTGTCCTGAAGCATTCTGGCTTCGTTTATTTTTCTATCCGTAACATCTTCTATCATAATCAATGTGGAAGCGTTGGTGTATTCCTCATATTGGATCAGATATGGTGTCAGTCGATAAGTTCTGCCTTTTACAATCTGTTCAAGAGCTTCTCTCGTACTCAGCAAGTGCCATTTGACCGATTCGGTAATTCCAGGCATTACAGCATCCAGGTAAGTAGATTCGGCCGTGGGATCCACTTTGAAAAAGTCATAGAAAAGATTGTTTGCCGTCAAAACCTGTAAATCGTTGGAAACCACTACAATCAGATGATGGAGACTATCTATGATTGTCTGTAGATTGTTCTTGCTGACAATCAGTGCTTTGGTTTGAGCCTCGACGGCTTTTTTGAGTTCCAGATTCCAAAATAATATCAAAATGATGATTAGAGAAATAATTGATATTGATGCGACAAATATAAGAGTGATTTTCAAGTTTTGTGTATTGTTTCCAATAGGAGTGGAAATTCCAAACCATTTTTGCTGAATTTTATTGATGGTGTTTTTTTCTGTCAAAGCATAGATGCCTTTGTTGATAATGCTTTGCAAACGCTTATCATCAAGCGAAAGACTCAAGACTGAAGGAAGCTCATAGAGTGGTTGGTCAACAATTTCAAACTGATCGGCTACATCGTAGATACCAAGGAAATAACTGATTACAGGCTCATCACCTACGAGGGCATCGACACTTCCTTCCATTAATAATCCTAGACTTTCCTCGTAATCTTTCGTGAAAACGTAGTTGACCCCTTCGATTGTGTTTTTTAAGAATTCATGAACATAATCGCCACTTTGGACAGCGACGGTTTTCCCTTTCAGATCAACCACGCTCTTAATGGACTGCTCATTGTTATTCACTAAAATGATGCCCCTTTGGTTGTAGACTGGATCTGAGAAAAGAAAAATCTCAGATCGCGCTTTCGACGGGTACATGTCACATATGTCACTTTCTCCATTTTGAAGTGCCCTCAGCGCATCCTCCCAAACCATGGGAACAAAATGTATTTCAGTACCAAGTTCAATGGAAAGTGCCTGCAGATAATCGATAACTATGCCTTTGTACTGACCAGACTCTTTATCATAAAAACGAAGAGGAGGAGAGTTGTTGTCCGAAGCATAGATGATGGGTCCATGTTCAGACAAGTAATTTCGCTCATCAGCAGTCAATTGATGGGTAGAAAAGAAATATTGGAAAAAATTCATATGAAAGTTGGCTTTTATATAGGCGTTCGAAATAAACAAGACAAAAAGTAACAATGAAATGGTCAGTAGAGTTATTTTTCTCTTCATTAATTGCTCCTCTGTGGATAAATCTAATAGTCTTATATTATAACGAATCTTTAATTAATTCAAGCTACATTAAGGTACACTATTTTTCTCGGCTTCTTAAGCGGCCTAATATTGAGGCTACTGAAATGTTTTTTTCTCTCAGTAGAACAGTTAAATGATACAAAAGATCACTTACTTCATCTATTAATGGATCGATATCGTCGTTTTTTGAGGCAATGATGACTTCGGAAGCTTCCTCACCAACTTTTTTTAGAATTTTATCAATTCCAGAGTCGAAGAGATACTTCGTATAAGAGGCGTTTGAACTAGATTGTTTTCTTTGCTCAATGGTATCCTCGAGTGCAAATAAAGTGTTATATAAGGAAGGGAATGAGTCCAATGACTTAATCGGATCTGAAAAAAAGCAACTTGTGTTTCCGGTATGACAAGTCGGACCCTGTGGAATAGCGAGTATGAGCAACGTGTCTTGATCACAGTCAAGTTTGATTTGACTCACCTTAAGCCGATTGCCTGAGGTTTCGCCCTTTTGCCAAAGTTTAAGTCTTTTTCTTGAGTAGAACGTGACCCAACCTGTTGATTTTGTAATTTCAAGTGCCTCTTCATTCATATATCCAAGCATGAGGATATCTCCTGTCACTGAGTTTTGAATGATTGCAGGGATTAAACCTGAAGCGTCATAATTGATTTGTTTTATCATGAGAGAATCTCCTTATAAGAGTCTGATTGGTATTCCACTGGATGCCAGTGTTCTTTTAAGCAGTCCGATGTCGAGTTGATTTCGATGAAATAGGGAGGCTGCAAGTGCACCGTCAGCACCACCAACAGTGAAAGCATCCTTAAAATGCTTGATTTCACCAGCGCCTCCAGATGCAATTACTGGAATGCTGACAGCTTCAGAAATCAAAGAGGTGATTTTGAGATCATACCCTCCATAGACTCCGTCATTGTCTATGCTGTTGATGACAATTTCACCGGCACCAAGTGATTCGGCTTTTTTTGCCCATTCCACCGCATCCATAAAAGTGTTTGTTCTACCGCCCATTGTGAATGCTGTCCATTTGCCATCAGATGTCATTTTGACGTCCATTGAAAGAACCACACATTGGTTGCCGAAACGCTTTGCTGCCTCTGTGATCGCGAGTGGATTCTTTATGGCACCAGAATTGATTGAAACTTTGTCTGCACCAGCATAAAGTAAATTATAAAAATCCCCAATAGTGTTTACACCACCACCGACAGTGAGTGGTATGTTGATGTTGATTGCGGTTCTTTCAATCACATCGAGCAGAGCTTTTCTATTTTCATAAGATGCAGATATATCGTAGAAAACGAGTTCGTCCACACCTTCTTCACAATACCTCTTTGCGAGTTCGACCGGATCGCCTATTGTGGATATATTTTTAAATTTTACGCCTTTGACCACATTGCCGTCATGGACATCGAGGCATGATATGATTCGCTTAGCCAGCATTTGAGACCTCCAGTGCATCAGTGAGGGTGAAACGTTCTTCATAGAGCGCTTTACCGACAATACATCCATAAATATTCATGGCATAAATCTTTTTCAAATCTTCTAATGAGCCGACACCACCCGATGCAATCAATTCAACATCGTATGATCGCATAATTGTTTCTAGTGCATTTATATTGGGTCCAGTAAACATGCCGTCGGTGTCGATATCCGTATAAACCATCCTTTTGATGCCCATGGTGAGTATCGATCTGATCATGTCATCTCTTTTTATTCCTGAAGAGTTTTGCCATCCATCAGTGGACATAATACCATCTTTGCAATCGATCGAAGCTATGATACGTCCCGGGAAATCACTTACTAACTTTGATATGATCTTGGGAGATTTTGTGAGCCAGCTGCCAAGTACAATCTCATAACCCATGTTCAGGTAGTCAGTAGCTGTTTTCAGTGACCTTATGCCACCACCAATTTGTATGGGTATGTCCACAGCTTTGCGAATATTTTCAAATAAACCGTCAGATGTATCTAGATTGCCACCTGCACCATCAAGATTGACTATATGAAGTCTTTTTGCACCTTCTGATACAAATTGCTTGGCAACGAAAACTGGGTCATCGAAATAGACTTTTTTTGTATCGAAATTGCCTTTTGTAAGTCTGACACATGAGCCTCCCATTATGTCAATCGCTGGATATAATTCCATTTAAGCCTCCTTCAAATAATTGAGTGATCATTGTTTTAAGCATTGTTTCTCCTGATTGTCCACTTTTCTCAGGATGGAATTGGAAGCCTGCCGCACTATTTTTTCGGACCACTGCAGGTATTGCTTCTCCATAGTGAGTTGTGAAAAGGACCACACCGGGTTCAGTGTATGTCAGTGCATAAGAGTGTACAAAGTATGCCCAGTTACCACTGTAATTCAGAACGTTATCATTTGCCAGATCTAGTGTGTTCCATCCCATGTGAGGGATTTTAGGTGCATCTGGTCTTGGAGTGAGCTTTTTAAAATGTCCTTTGATCAGTCCAAGTCCTGATATGCCAGGTGCTTCGTCAGAGCTTTCGAATAACAGTTGCATACCAAGACATATTCCTAGAAGTGGTCTTGAATATTCAAACCTTTTTTTCAGTGCAGAGGCAATGCCGGATTGATTCAACCTGTCCATGGCATCACCAAAAGCTCCAACGCCAGGTAAAATGACAAAATCAGCAGTTTCAATTTCATCCGGATTATTTGATAATGTCAAAGGAATTCCAATTCTCTGAAATGCAGCTTTGACACTGTGCAGATTCCCGGTGCCATAATCGATTAAAAGATTCATATTGCACCTCCACTTATTTGGGGATCGCCCTTAATTGAGCTGGAAGTATTGTTACTTTGTGATAGCGCAATTTTCAGTGCTCTACCGAGACTCTTGAAGAGTGCTTCAATGATATGGTGAGAGTTGGACCCATCCAGTACATCGATATGAAGTGTCATCCAAGCATTGCTGGAAAGTGCGTCTAGGAAAGGGATCATTGAATCGCTTTCAAAAGTCCCCAGTCGTTCGCTGAGTCTTGGCAGTTCACATTTCAGATATCGACGTCCACCGAGGTCGATCACAGATCTCACGAGTGCTTCATCCATCGGAATCGTGACACTTGCAAATCGTTCCACTAAGGGTTTTGTTTTCATAAATTCATAAATTGCATTTCCTATTACAATACCAACATCCTCTGCTGTGTGGTGAGTGTCAACGTCAAGGTCGCCTGTGGCATTTATGGTCAGATTGAAACCGGCATAAAAAGTCAGAGTGTTGAGCATATGATCAAAGAAACCTATACCCGTCCGAATATCGCTTATACCGGAGCCATAAGGTTCGAGTGCTAACTTGACGATAGTTTCTTTAGTCTCTCTTGTGATTTCAATCATGTTGTCTCCCTTCTTCGCAGGCAAGAATCATTTTAAGTACTTCATTATTTTGTTGCTCTGTTCCAAGACTGAATCTTACATAAGACTTTAGTGAGTTGTCATCAAAGAACCTCATCGAAAAGGAGGCTTCGGACAAACTCTCTTTAAGATTTGATAAGTTTCTGGATTTGAACAGTATGAAATTTCCGCTGGATTCGATGTATGGAATATTCATCCTATTTAGCACACTCTGAACCCGTTCTCGTTCCATCACGATTTTTTCAATGTTGAGTTGTATTGATTCAAGGTTGTCGAGTAAGTTCAGTACTGCGGCGACGGTGAATTGGTTGACATTGTAGGGAGCTCTTTTTGACTCGATCCGCTCTATGTTGGATCTAGAAGAAATTGCAAAACCAAATCTCAACGCCGCAAGACCATAACCTTTGGAAAATGTCCTGAGGACGATCAGATTATTGTACTTTTGAATATAGGGCAAAACCGATTCTCCACCAAAATCAATATAAGCTTCATCGACGATGACATATGCACTTGTATTTTCGAGAAGGTAAATGATTTCTGCTTTTTTTATGATTTGACCCGTTGGATTGTTCGGATTACAAAGAATAATGAGTTTTGGATTATATTTCAGCGCATGTTGGACCATCAGTTTCATATCCGGAGTATAGGGAGGTTCCAGCTTGATTTCGACATATTTTGAATCTCTTAATTCACAGATTCGTTTGTATTCGCTGAATGTAGGTGAAAAACTGACAATCTCATCACTTGCTGATGTAAGTGCGAATATCGTGCTTTGAAGGACTTCGTCAGATCCATTGCCTAAACTGAGATTGCAACTGTCAACATCAATTGTTTTTGCTAGTTTATTCTTTAGCTCAGAATAATCAGAATCGGGATAACGATTCAGATGGATGTTTGTAAGACATTTGACCCATTCAATCTGAGCAGGGTAAGGGTTTTCATTTTTTTCCAGCATGATTTCGGACCTCCAATGCATTTTTGTGTGCGGTCAATCCCTCAATTTCCGCAAATTCTTGAACTGAAGCATTCACTGAACTAAGTGCTTCCTCGGTATAATACAAATAACTCGGTCTCTTGATGAAATCATAGACACCTAAGGGGGATGAGAACCTTGCGGTTCCATTTGTAGGAAGTGTATGGTTAGTTCCCGCGTAATAATCCCCAAGGGTTTCAGGGGTATAGTGACCAAGGAAAATCGCACCGGCATTGATCACTGTGTCAAGATAGTCAAATGGGTTTTCAATTGCGAGTTCGAGATGCTCAGGTGCTATGGAGTTCGCTATGTCAATGCATTCATCTAGAGTTGTGGCTATATGGATTTTGAAGTTCTGATCCAGCGCTTTTGAAATGGTTTCATCTCGGGATAATCTAGGCATTTGAACATTCAATTCAGCAACGACGGAACTTGCGATATCTTGATCGGTTGTAATCAGAAAAAGACGTGCATTGGCATCGTGTTCGGCCTGGGCCATCAGATCTGCAGCGATGAATACCGGTGATGCGCTAGAATCGGCTATCACAGCAATTTCGCTTGGTCCTGCAATCATATCAATTGCAACATCTCCAAATACAATTTTTTTGGCCATGGTCACATAACGGTTGCCAGGTCCGACAATTTTGTCAACTTTCTTGATGGACTCAGTTCCATAAGTTGCTGCGGCAATCGCTTGTGCACCACCGACGCGATAAATTTCAGTTATACCAAGTCTATGACATACATAGAGTACGTGTGGATCAAGTTCACCATTTAACCCTGGAGGGGAGAGGACTACGATTTCTTTTACACCTGCAATTTGAGCTGGTATGGCGTTCATTAGTACTGTTGAGGGGTAGATTGCAGTACCACCCGGAATGTAAAGTGCCACTCTGTTTAGTGGAAGTATCCGCTGTCCCATGATAATACCTTGGTCCCTCTTGATTTCAAAGGCTCCTGGCAATTGATTGATGTGGTAAGCTGTTATATTGTCAATAGCTTCATCCACAGTTTTGATGAAAGAGGATGATACTTTCGATTCTGATTCAATAATCAAATCCTTTTCTACTCTAAAAGTTATAATTTCCGATTGATCAAAAAGTCTAGTATATTCAAGAAGGGCAGAGTCGCCTTCCTGTCTGACTTTACCAATAATAGTTTTCACTTCGGCTTCAATGGTTTCACTACACATGGAGGATCTCCTTTTCTATATTTCTGAGTCTTTCAATCAATAGGTTGATGGCTTCAAATTTTGTTTTGTATGCAACTGGATTTGAAATCAAACGTGTGGATACATCTTCGATTTCTTCGATCACAATCAAGTTGTTGTCACGGAGTGTTCGTCCTGATTCCACCAAATCGACGATGACATCGCTGATGCCCACAACTGGTCCAAGTTCTACTGAACCGTTCAATTTTATGACCGTTCCAAGCTTGCCAGAGTTCTTCAGAAATAATTCCGTGCTCTTTGGATACTTGGATGCTACC
>Ga0255398_1010_pt1 | contig 23538 bp, 16 predicted proteins | sample ANMaggSeSYBR01K3_FD_182119 | JGI IMG/M metagenome (GOLD analysis project Ga0255398, IMG submission 182119) | Sediment cell enrichment communities from methane seep in Santa Monica Basin, California, United Staets - ANME aggregate JGI... | ecosystem: Environmental > Aquatic > Marine > Cold seeps >...
AAAACGAACGTATTTTTTCGGATTTAACCGTATATCCTCAAGAAGTTTGTTCAAATCGGTAGCAGATTTTTGTAATTCAATATAGAGGCTGTCGTTGTGAAGTAGTAAGCTTAATGATCCCTTACCACTGTTTATTTTTTCAAGGATTTGAGAAAATTTTTCGACAGATTTGTTAATGTTAATAAAAGTTTTTGGAATTTCGGCTTTAGCTAATGTATCGCTTAATGTAGAAAAATTTGCTAAAATATTACTGATATTATCGTTGTTTGCTTTAAGATTTTTTGTAATGTCATCAATATTATTAATTATTGATGATAATCTATTTTTTTCTGAAATCACCAAAGTGTCAATATTATAAGTAGTATTTTGAAGATAAAACAGAGTGTTTTTTATGCTTTCAAAACTATTTTCAAGATTTTTACGGGCATCTTCATTAAAAATTGCTTGAATAACGGTTACAACCGAATCTATTGATCCCATCAAATCTTCTGCTTTTCTCTTAAGTGGTTGAACTTGTGCATTTACCTCTTCTTTTAGGCTGGCTTCGACTTTAGCACCCAATGTATCGCCGCTTTGTGCAAGGATTTTCGAGTTTCCTAATCGAAGATCAATCGCTTTCGACCCCATCAAATCGGAGCTGTAAATTCTCGCTATTGAATTTTTTGGAATAGGAAAATCAGTATTTAATACTAAAATTACGATAATATCCCCTGAATTATCGGGAGTAAAATATAAATCCTTTACTTGTCCGACTTTTAAGCCGTTGATCACGACAGGATTAGCTCTTGTTAAACCATTAACTGCATCGTATTCAACATAAAATTCTCTTTGCTTTTTGAAAATATCGGTGCCTTTTAAAAAATTAAATCCCCAAAAAAAGAGGCCAACTGTAACAACGAATATAATTCCGACTATTAGTTCACGAGATATTTTCAAAATAATTTATTTTTATATTTTTACAAAGTTAATTTATTTTTTTATACTGAAACGCATAAACTTTACAAAACTTGTAAATATTAATGAGTCGCTTTTTCATTAGTTAAGTCGTGATTTTTTGTATTCTCGTTCAATGTCAGTTTAAAATTTCAATTGCATTTTTTGTTGAAATTCTGTTTTTATTTTTAAACGCAACAATAAAAGCATCTTTAAAACCTTTTTTTCTCATTTCCGATTGAAGTTTTTCAGCTTCTTCAATACTTAACACATTACCCACCGTGTATTTATATAATCCATTATGAAAATAGTTTCTTACATCTTTCAAATTAGAAAATTTTTTAGAAGTTAGCGATTTTTTTCTTTTATAAGAAGCAAACTGTACTCTAAACCGAATATCTACGTTTTTTTCTTTTTTTATCACATTATTTGATAAAAGGTTTTGGTTTTCTTTTTCAAATTCAATTTTATACTCTTTAAAAGCTCTGTAAATTGCAGAAGCAATGTAGGTTTGTCCATCTTTTGATATTAAAAATTTTTCGTTTCCTGCATGGCTGAGAAATCCGGTTTCTATTAAAATTCCCGGCATGGCTGTTTTATAGAGAACCCAAAAGCCTGCTTGTAATACACCCCTGTCTTTTAATCCTACTCTGGTTTTAAATTGTTTTTGAACTTTTTGTGCAAGATTAAGGCTTTGATCTAAATAAGCATTTTGGTAAAGAGAAAAAATAACATTTGCTTCAGGTGAATTAGGGTCAAAACCTTCATATTGTGCATTATAATTATCTTCATACAAAATTGAGGCATTTTCTTTTTTTGCAACTGCAAGATTTGCTTCGTTTTTGTGCAAACCCATCACATAAGTTTCTGCTCCATGAACTTTATTTGAATTGAGGGAATTACAATGAATTGATATGAAAAAATCGGCTTTTGAATCATTGGCAATTTTAGCACGTTTGTGAAGTTCGACAAATTTATCTGTTTTGCGAGTGTAAATTACTTCAACATCTTTTAGGTTTTTTTCGATGTATTCACCGGTTTTCAAGGCAATTGTAAGAGCAATGTTTTTTTCTTTACAATGTGCTCCCACAGCTCCCGGGTCATATCCGCCATGACCTGCATCAATAACAACTTTTGTGATTTTATTCTTTTCTTGTGAAAAAACCATCAAAGGCAAAATCAATATTAAACAAAGAATACTAAAATTGAAGCTATATAGTTTCACCAAATAATTTTTTAATTAGTTTTGACGTTTAATCATTTTTGTAAAAATTCAAAGATATAAAATTTTATTTAAAATAGTGAGATTGATATGACTGAATTATTAACTATAAAAGAAGTTAGTCATTGTCGATAAAAAAAATATTAAATTTGTACTATGGAAGCAAATATTCAAAACATAAAAATTGAATTAATCCAGTGGTTAACAACTGTTGATGATAAGTCTTTAATTCAAAAAATTCTTGACATACGTATTAATCAAACAAAAGATTGGTGGAAAACAATATCTCATGCTGAAAAAACATCAATTGAACAAGGTATTTCAGATGCAGATAATGGAAAATTAAATTCACATTCTGAAGCTAGAAAAATATATGAAAAGTGGTTATAAAATTGAGTGGACAGATAATGCTTTAGCCGAATTAGAAAAGACATATCAATTCCAATAGACAAAATCCTGAAAAAAGGTTTTTATAACGCAGTACAACAATTGTATATTCTTCGAATATTGAAGGTAATAGTTATTGATTTTAATTCGTATATTAATTTAATAATGACAGGTATATTTGGCGTTTTTTTGCATACATTAATTACAAAAATATAAACAAATTAAAAAAAATAAGCCATTGTCGAATTTAAAAAAAATATTGATTCTTAAAACTCTAGTTTTAATCGTTTGTTTACTATTTTCTGTAAAATTATTTGCTCAAGACACAATCCCAAGTTTTATTAATGACACTTTAATTGCTCATGCAGACACAATTATAAATGATACTATAGTTGAGCAAAAAAAAGAAAAACCTCTCAAAGCTAAGGTTGATTATCACGCAAGCGATTCTATTCAACTTGATGCGATAAATCAAAAAGTGTTTTTATTTGGTAATGCGGAAATTTCTTATCAGGACATTAATTTGAAAGCCGCTTATATTGAAATTGATTTTAAAACAAATATTGTTTTTGCAAGGGGAGTTCCCGATTCAACTGGAAAAATTCAGGGGATGCCGGTTTTTTCGGAAGGTGGACAGGAGTTTGACGCCGAAACAATGAGATATAATTTTGACACAAAAAAAGGTCTGATAAAACATGTTGTAACGAAAGAAGGCGAAGGTTACATTCATGGTGAAAAAATTAAAAAACTTGAAGACGGAAATATAAATATCAGTTCGGGAAGTTATACAACTTGTGATAATAAAGATCATCCCCACTTCGAATTTCGATATAAAAAATCAAAAGTAATACCAAATGATAAAATTATAACAGGTCCCGCATACCTTGTAATTGCAGGTGTTCCAACCCCTTTGTTTATTCCTTTCGGGATGTTTCCAAATAAAAAAGGACAAAGATCGGGAATTATTATTCCTTCTTATGGCGAATCAACCAATAGGGGTTTTTTCTTTGAAGGCGGTGGATATTATTGGGCAATAAGCGACTATTTAGATTTTAAACTTACCGGTGATATTTATACCAGAGGCAGTTGGGCAATTAAGCCTTTAGTCAGATATTCAAAGCGATATAAATATAGAGGCTCATTTAATTTTAATTATGGAATTACGGTTTTAGGTGCTAAAGGTTCACCTGATTTTAACAAAAACCGTGATTTTTCAATTCGTTGGTCACACCGGCAAGATCCAAAAGCCCGGCCAAGCAGTACTTTTTCAGCAAACGTGAATATTGTAAGTAATAAATATAATAAATTTAATCCTACTTCAACACAACAATATCTTACAAACACATTTCAATCAAGCATTGCTTATCAGAAAAACTGGAATCAAAAATATTTTTTAACTGTTGATTTAAATCATTCACAAAATACAATTGATAAAACGGTTTCAATGACTTTGCCTCAGATTTCATTTTCGGTGAATAGATTTTATCCTTTTAGAAAAAAAGAAAAAATAGGTCAACTTAAATGGTATGATAATGTTAGTGTTAATTATTCGATGAATGCGAAAAATTATATCTCAACTTATGATTCCCTGCTTTTTAAACCCGAAATGTATTCACAAATGCAAAACGGTATTAAACACAATGTTTCGTTTAGTAGTCCATTGAAAATTTTGAAATATTTTAATATGACCAATTCAATTACTCTTACTGATCGTATGTATTTTGAAAAACTTGATAAATATTGGGTTAACGATACTTTATTTACTGAGAGTGATACAACTGTCGGTTATGTAAAAACCGATACGCTTCCCGGATTTAATAATGAATATGATTTTAATTTTTCTTCATCCGTAAGTACAAGGATTTATGGGATGCTTGGTTTCAAAAAAGGTCCGATTAAAGCAATTCGTCATGTTATTTCTCCTACAATTGGCTTTTCGTTCAGGCCCGATTTTGGAGCAGCCGGATGGGGCTATTATAAATATCATTACGACAATGCCGAACATACCGATAGCACACAATATTCTATTCATGATCGTTTTATTTTTGGTGGTGCACCACGAGGTAAATCCGGTAGTATTAATTTTGGGATAAGCAATAATCTTGAAATTAAAGTGCGTTCCCGAAAAGATACGATTACCGGTTATAAAAAAATCAAATTGATTGAAAGTTTTTCAATATCTACTTCATATAATATTGCTGCCGATTCGTTGAAATGGTCAAAAGTCAGGATGAATGGAAGAACAACTTTATTTAAAAAAATTAATATTACTTATTCAAGTTCGTGGGACCCCTATGTTTTAGATTCAGCAGGCACAAAAAATCTTAATAAATTTGAATGGGATGTTAATCATCGATTGCTTCGTCTTGATAATACTGCCTGGAGTCTTGGTTTATCTTGGAATTTGAATTCAAAAAAAACCGATAAGAAAAAAGTATCAAAAAAAGGTGGCGAACAGGAATTAAAAGATATTAACGAAAACCCTGATAATTACGTTGATTGGAGTATTCCATGGAAATTAACTATTAGATATAATTTGAATTATTCAAACAATCTTGATTATATTTATAATCATAAAATTAAGAATAAAACATTAGTGCAAACTTTATGGTTCAGCGGAGAAGTTAATGTTACGCCAAAATGGAGGGTAGGATTTAATTCGGGCTATGATTTCGAACAGGCAAAATTAACTGCAACCACAATTAATATTTACCGGGATCTTCATTGCTGGGAAATGCGTTTTACATGGATACCAATGGGTTTCAGAAAAAGTTGGAATTTTTCTATCAACGTTAAGTCTTCAATGTTACAAGACCTTAAATTGTCGAAAAAGAAGGATTTTAGGGATTATTATTAAATCTCAACATTTATCCCCGTATTTGTTTCAATTGCTTTATCGTAAATTAATTTTGCGGTGGCAACATCCTGTATAGCAAGTCCGTTTGATTTAAAAATAGTTATTTCTTCATCATTCATTCTTGACTCAACTTTTCCAATTATTACATCACCCAATTCACCATAAAAATGAGATTCATCAATAACGCCTTCTTTAACAGGAAGAATAATATCTCCGGCTTCGCTAAAACAGGCTTCTTTTGAATCACCGATAAAACGAGATCGCATAATTATTTCCGAATCCAATTCACGTGCATTTGGGGTGTGGCTACCTATTCCGTTGATGTGTGTTCCTTTTTTTACTTTTTTCCCATCAAAGATCGGTGTAGCCGAAGATGTTGCCGTACAAATTATATCTGCTTCCAAAACCTGATCAGGATTTTCGGCTTTAATAATTTCGAGATTCAATTTCTCACCCATCTCTTTAATAAAAGTATTTGCCGATTCATCAGAAATATCATAAACTATAACTTTTGAAAGTTTTCGTGCAATTGAAACAGCCCATAATTGCATTTGTGCCTGAACACCTGTTCCAAAAATTCCGGCTACCTGATTTTTATCTTTACGTGCAAGATATTTGGTTGCAACCCCACTGACCGCACCGGTGCGAACAGCGGTTAAATAACCTCCATCCATAATACAAACTACGTCACCGGTTTCCGGGTCTTGCACCAAAACCTTTCCAATGACAACAGGCATATTAAATTTCTTTGGATTATTTTTATAAACCGTTACAACTTTGCAGGCTAATGCTTTCATTTCTTTAAGATAAGCCGGCATATAAAGTGAAAGTCCGTCGGGTGGAGCAATTGGAGTTCTAAGAGGCAGAACGGCAGTTCCTTTTGCAAGTTCTTCGAATGCTTTTTCAACAACATCCATGCAGTCCTTCATATCAAGGACCGACATTACATTTTTTCTATTTAAAATTAAAGTCATGGTATTATTTTTTATGTTTATAAATTATACTGAAACGCATAAATTTTGCAGACATCTAAGTAATTAGAATTTTGATGTTGCGAACTTATGTGTTTTATTTTTTACATTCTCGTTCATCACCAGTTTATTTTCCGAATACAAAATTACAATAAATGTGATGAGCTTAAAATAAATATTTACATTTATATTGTTAAAAGCAAGAAAAATTGTTTAAATTTGTACAATAATAATAAATGAAACATCCATGATTAATTTTTAAACGCAGAGTCGCAAAGACACAGAGAGAAAAAAGTTTCATTCTCAAATAACTAGAAATGTAATCTCAGTGTCTCAGTGTTCAATCAAACAGATGTTCTAAACGAATAACAAAAATATAAACCGATAAAAGAAAATATATATTTAATCAATGTATTACAAAATACATTTCAATGAGAAAAAACGAAAAAATGCACATAGTGTAGAATATATTTACTAAGTTGTAAAACAATTATAATTATGGGAAGACCACCAACAAAACCAAAGGAATTAAGAGATGGATTTTATATTGAAATTCGAAATATAGGATCCCACACAGGAATAAAAATCCGAAGAGATAATAAAAAAGAAATGTTAAGTGCAATAAAAGAATATGAAAAAACCAAAGACGTGATTGTTTTAGGGGAATTTAGAAATGGGAAAATGGTAAATAACGCATGAGTCCGGTGTAAAAAGCCGCGAATACGCTAATTTCTAAAATAAATAGAGTGAAATTAGTAATTGATGCGAACATATTTTGGGTTTCTGTTTCAAGACATTCTTCAATAAAATTTAGATTTTCCAAAAGTAAATGTTATAAATTTGGATGAACTAACTAATATATTAAAAGTACGGGAGGGCTTCACAACCGATTAACTAATAAAATTCATGGGCAACAATCTTATAAAATTTAGTCTGAATTTAGTTTTGAAACTATTTGCATTAAACATATTGACCAAATTAAAGAAAGATTAAAAATTTCGGGAATCAATGCAGTACATGGGAGTTGGATTGAAAAACATATAAGCAACTGAGTAGGCTGCTGATGGTCAAATGACCGCTAATCTAATATTCATTATAACTCAAAATCCGCTTCTTTTCTTTTCTGATTTTATTACGCAATTTATAATCATCTTCGGCATAGCCTAAAGAGATCAATAAACCGATGGTTTTGTTTTTCGGGATTTTCAGATGTTTTTTAATCGACTTTTCGTTGAACCAACCAAGCATGCAGGTTCCAAGCCCTTCTTCGGCAGCCTGAAGACAAAAATGTTCCGCCGAAATTCCAATATCTATCAAACTGAATTCTCTCTTTTTGAGCTTTGCTCCTATCTGAGTTATTATCGGAGATTTTTCAATAACTATCACAACTATTACCGGAGTCTGCTCCGTGAATTTATTAAACCTGATAAGGTTGCTGTAAGTTTCCTTACCTATTTTTTCTTTTAGCCCGGGTTCATCAACAATAATATATCTCCAGGGTTGGCTGTTACTTGCCGAAGGAGCCAATCGTGCTGCCTCAATACATTTTTCAATTTTCTCTCTTTCAACAGGTTTGCCGGAATACTTACGAACACTTTGGCGTGCTTTTATTAAATCAAAAAAACTCATTTAATTCTATTCCAAATTTCTTCACTTTCTTTTTCGAAACCGGGTTTTCTCAATAATGCAAACATATTCTTTTTATATGCCTCAACACCGGGTTGATCGAAAGGATTAACATCCAAAATATAACCACTTACTGCACAAGCCATTTCAAAGAAGTAAATCAATTTACCAATATTCTTTTCGTTTATTTTTGATATTGAGATTTTAATATTCGGGACATTTCCATCAACATGAGCTATGCTTGTGCCAAGTTCAGCCATTTCATTGACTTCCGTGATCTTCTTACCGGCGAGATAATTTAGTTTATCCAGATTGTCTTCAGTTTCAGGGATAAGAAGTTCTCTGTTTGACTCGTCAACTGATATTACGGTTTCAAAAATATTTCGCAATCCTTCCTGAATATATTGCCCCATTGAATGCAGGTCGGTAGTAAAACTTACTCCTGCAGGGAAAATTCCTTTATTTTCTTTTCCTTCGCTTTCGCCGTACAACTGCTTCCACCATTCGGTTAAATAAATCAAATTCGGCTGATAATTCACCATTATTTCAATTGATTTATTTTTACGATAAAGTGCATTTCGGGTAGCTGCATATAATGAAACCGGATTCTTTTCAATTGCTGTTGTTTGTTTGCATTGATTTTGAATTTCAATTGCTCCTTTGATAAGTTTTCGGATATCGAAACCTGCAACGGCAATCGGCAACAATCCAACCGGAGTCAAAACCGAATAACGTCCACCAACATCATCGGGAACAATATAAGTTGAGTAATTCTCACGAGCCGAAAGCTCTTTTAAAGCACCTTTTTCTTTATCGGTAATTGCGATTATTCTTTTTCGGGCTTCATCAACTCCATATTTATTTTCGAGATGTTGTTTTAAAATTCTAAAAGCCAAAGCTGGTTCGGTAGTAGTTCCTGATTTTGAGATTACCGTTAAAGCATAGTCTTTTTTATCAAGAATATCCAAAAGATCACTTAAATAATCTTCGCTGATATTTTGGCCGGCATATAAAATCAATGGGTTTTTTCGTTCGGGCAATAAAGTTTCAAAACTATGACTTAGTGCCTCAATCACAGCTCTTGCCCCTAAATATGAGCCACCTATCCCGATCACAACAAAAACCTCAGCCATCTCACGAATTCGTTTCGCATCGGCTTCGATACTTTTTATTAAATTTTCATCAATTTCCGAAGGAAGGTTAACCCAACCGAGAAAATCATTCCCTTTTCCTGTTTTTTGAAATATTGATTCAAAATGATTATTGATTTCATCCTGATAAGTATTTATCTCTTTTTGAGATACAAACTTTAAAACATTGTCGATTGATACATTTAGTTTTTGCATATTTTTTAAAATTTAGAATTTTGCAAAACAAAGATAGTTTATTTTTAATAAAAAAACATCTTGTTATCTATTTTAATAAATCGTTAAACGGTTAGGTTTCATGGATTTTTGTTTTTCCCATGACTAAAGTCATGGGTTGCTTTTGTTTTGTACTTGTTTTCCGGCAATTAGCAGCCCACAATTTTAATTTTGATAGTCATCGGATGACTGCTTCTATTTAATTGATACACAGAATTAATGTTTTGTGGATTTTTTGAACATAAGTCATCCGATGACTTTTTAGATCGGACTAACTAATATAAACCGATTTATCCGCCTTACCAATTATCTCTCCAATAATTGTAGTTTGTTCATAGCCTTTGTCGATAAATTCTTTTTTCATAGTTTCAACTGCCTCGGGAGGTGAACAAATCAGCAAACCACCGGAGGTTTGTGCATCAACAAGAAGCATTTTTGAGTTATATCCAACTGATTTCTCAAAAAGGCATTCATTTTCAACAAATTCAAGGTTGCGAAAAGCAGCTCCGGGGATACAACCCATTTCAATCAATTCAAAAGTTTTGTTTATGGAGGAAACTTGCTGAGAATTAATTTTGATAGAAACTTCACTTGCCTGAGCCAGTTTTAAAGCATGTCCAAGCAATCCAAAACCGGTAATATCGGTGGCACATTTTACTTTATGTTTTATCATTATATCTGAAGCGTGCATATTTAATTGCTTCATTATTTTTATTGCTTCATTATAGGTTTCAATATCACCAAGTTCAATTTTTTTTGCAGCAATAGCAACTCCTGTTCCAAGTGGTTTTGTTAATAAAAGAATATCGCCGGGTTTTGCATCTGAATTTGTAATAATATTGTCGGGATGGATCCAACCGCTTACAGCTAAGCCGTATTTTGGAATATCATCGGCAATTGTATGGCCTCCAACAATTACACCACCTGCTTCTGTAACTTTATCATGCCCTCCTCTAAGAATTTCTTTTAAAATTTCCATTGGTAAATTTGCGGGGAACAATACAATATTCAAAGCTGTTAAAACCTGTCCGCCCATAGCATAAACATCGCTAAGTGCATTTGAAGCAGCAATTTGACCAAAATCATAAGCATCGGAACAAACCGGCGGGAAAAAATCGGTGGTTTGAATTATTGCATAATCGTCATTGATCTTAAATACTCCGGCATCATCGTGAGTTTCAATATCAACTAATAAATTTTTATTTTTAATTTTTGGTAAATCATTGAGTGCTTTTTGGAGTTCAGAAGCTGATAATTTTGCAGAACATCCGCCCTGCTCAACAAGGTTTAAAAGATCATATTTCATTGGCAGAATATTTTATGTTAATATTTCTTTTGACGCTGATTTGCACTGATTTTTTATGATTGTTCAACAAAATGTTGTTGAAAAAAATGTAGTTTTTTTTTATCATAAACAATCTGTGTTAAAATCTGCGTCCTAATTATTCTGGCTTGCCCAGGTCAGGTTAAATATTAATTACTTTTCCAGCTTTTGTCATGCTTTCTAAAATTTCATACATATCCGAAATCCTACCTATCGCCAATTTTTCAATTTTATTAAAATAATCAAGGCAAGTGCCGCAAACAATTAATTCGACACCGGCTTTTTCTAATTCCTTCAAAGGTAGTAATGTTGGAGAGCCTTTTAACACTAAATTTATTCCTGAATTTATAAAAACGATCTTTGTTGGCAGCTTATCCATCTCTTTTAAAGTGTTCAACAAACTACCTGCAAGAACAAAACCAAGATCATCAGAACCTTCTCCCAATCTGTCTTTTCCGAATACAATTATATAATTATCCTTTTCAGGGAGATCAATTGTACAATAATTTTCAGCTTCCACATTTTCTAAATCAACATTGTGCTGATTTACAATCACTTCAAAAACATTTCCATTTCTTGAAATTTCCGATTCAATTCCATTATCCTTTAAAAATCTGATAACATTATTTTTAGAAATTTCATTATCGATTATTACTTTCAAAGCTTCGTCATTTGGCAATTGTTTTAAAGCTTTTTTGGTTTCAATTAACGGAAGTGGGCATTTTAAGCCTTTTACGTCTATAGTTTTCATGTGTTTAAAAATTGAACCATATAAGGCATATAAAAAAATATAAGAAAAAATGGATATAATTATTAATCATTATCTTGTGTGTCAAATTTGCTTTGCCATAGCTTGCCCCGATTTTTTTCGGGGAGTGTTTCATGTGGCAATATTTTTTTCCCGCAGATTACGCTGATTTACGCTGATTTTTTTCTGCGTTTATCTGTGGGAAATAGGTTTCATCTGTTTATATTTTATTTTTTGTCATAGCTTTTTTTATTAACCGCAATCCCAAAAGTTTTCGGGAGCTAAATAACGCAAAAAATTTTACGTTTCTTTGCGGTTTCATATATTTCTTGTTTCATTTAACCTTGCATTTCTTTTTCCCTTTCTCGGTAATATGAATATAAAATGTTTTTTTACTTACAAAACCTTCATTTATATATATTCCCAGCAAAACCTGACAAACTTTTTTCGTACAATTTAATAAGAGGCGAAGCTCTTTTTCATTAATTCCTTTTTCTTTTTTTTTTAATTCTATCAACAGAATATTTCTACAGGGATCAACTATTTTTGAATGAAGATAATCACCTTCATGGAAATATAATTTATTGGTTTTTGTAAGATATTTCAACATCATCTTTAACTTATCTTTACTGATGTTCTTTGCCTTTGCCTGCGATTCAATTTCCGAATTCAAAGGCAATTCCATTTCATAACTTAAAATGATTTTCTCCAACCAGTTAAGTTGTTCCATCATTTTTGAGTCAATTGTTACTGAATAATCTTTTAATGCCCAAGTATTTCCAATTTTCCTGATAATTCCATCATTATTGATTTTTTTAATTAATTCTTCGAGATAGATCTTACCTGTTTTTGAGTTCAATCCAAGTTTACCGGCAAATGCCATAGTATCCACACCTTCTTCAAGAAGTGGATTTTTTTCATGCCATTGTTTGATAATTTCCACAATTTTATTATAATAATCAACTTCGGTTGAATTAATTATCAATATTTCTTTATCGGAAGATTTGTAAATTATAATAGAATTGCTGTCATCATTTTCACATTCCTTTAAAATATCATCGACAGGTTTTTTAATTTTGTTTGAAATTTCTCCAACAGCAAGCGGCTTGTTTTCTTTTTTTAGTTCTAATTTAATTAAATCGAAAAGTTTGTCGGAATTCAAGGTGGCTTCAACAAATTCCGTAAGAGTTTTCATTAGCTTAGGAGTTCTTCTTTTATGGTGAAGAGGGTCAACATCAATGATAGTTCCACCGCCCAATGTTATATCGTTTGAAGTATTTCTAATTATAAATTTGTCTTTATTAAGAAGAATATATGGTTTTTCTAAAAGTATTTGAACAATGGCGGTTTCATTATTATTCAAAACATCTTTATCAAGAAGATGAATTTTTGTCAAACACTCAAAAGTTCCGGTCAGGAAAATCACATTAGTCCATAATTCAAGTTGAATATCATTTTCAAAAAGTGATAATGTGGCGTCAATCATTTGGGTTTCATCGATTTTCCTATCCGACAAAATCATCCCTCTTTTGAAATCATCAACTTTAAAACCTGTCAAATTAAGAGCTGCTCTATCACCCGAAAAAGCTTTTTCAACCGATTGGCCATGCCTTTGAATACTTCTGATCTTGACTTTATTAAAATCCGGCAATAAAATAACTTCTTTGCCGGACTGAATCATACCATTTAAAACAGAACCTGTTACAATGCTCCCAAAACCTTTTGCAGAAAAAATTCTGTCAATAGTCATTCTAAAGAAATCATCTTTATTTTTTTCGGGAATATTTAAAATTTGTTTGTCAATTAGTTGAATTAACTCATTTATTCCTTTTTTGTTAATAGACGAAACTCCAACAATAGGTGCATTTTTCAGGCCTGTATTTTTTAACAATTCCTGAACTTCTTCCTTTGCCAATTCCAAAGTCTCTTCGTCAACGAGGTCGGCTTTGTTTAAAGCAACAATGGCATTTTTTATTCCAAGCATTTTAATAATATTCAAATGCTCGATTGTTTGAGGCATAACCCCGCTATCTGCGGCAATTACGAGAAGTATAATATCAATACCGAATGCCCCGGCAACCATAGTTTTAATAAAATCCTTATGGCCGGGAACATCCACAATCCCAATTGATTCGCCTGAAGGCAGGTCAAGGTGAGAGAAGCCGAGATTAATTGTAATACCTCTTTCTTTTTCCTCTTTATGAGTATCACAATCAATGTCGGTAAGAGCCTTGATCAAAGCTGTTTTGCCATGATCGACATGGCCCGCAGTTCCCATTATCAAATGTCTCATTCGGTAATTAATTTTGGTTCTACTACAATTTTAATGGTAAATTCTTATTTTATGGTTCTACTAATAAATTGATTTATAATGATTGAATGCTTAAATATTTCATGACAATTAAATTTTTGATAATGTGGTTTGAATATTACGATATTAGGTTTTTTCATTTTTATTTAAGCATTTTAGCATTCAATCATTTAAGCATTTGTCTGGTTACTTAAGTTCGTAATAGTTCCCTTATAAACATCATTAATAATACTTGCTGTTTTCACGATTTTTTCTTCAGGGATTGTAAGTAAATCGAAATAAATATCACCCTTTTTGAGTATTCCGAGAACAGGATTTTTATGTTGCAATAAACCAAAATACATTTGTTCGGCAAAGTCGGACCTTTCCTTATTTGAAAGATCATCATTATTAATTTTTATTGCAAAGCTATCAATTTCTTTCCCCGGCAATGAGCCTCCACCACATTGTCCTTTACTTTTAATTATTGTTGTATTTATACTATATTCCTGTAATTTATCATTTAATATTTGAGCATTTTTTTCCAACTGATCCGGCGTTTTTGTCAACATATTGAAAACAGGATTTTTCTTTAAAAGAGTTTGATCATTAAGGTAATTTTTACAACTTGCTTCTAAAAAAGCCAGAGTAAGTTTACCAACTCTTAATGCTCGTGTCATAGGTTCTTTTTTCAATTTTGCGATCATCGCAGCCTTTCCGGCAATGATCCCTGCCTGAGGGCCACCAAGCAATTTATCTCCACTAAAACAAACCAAATCAATTCCCTTTGCCAAAGTTTGTTTCACGTCCGGTTCATCTTTTAAAATACTAATTGATTTTTTATTTAATAATCCAGAACCCATATCATAAACAACCGGCAAATTATATTTTTTACCAAGTGCAACCAATTCCGTCAAATTGGCTTCCTTAGTAAATCCCTGAATTATAAAATTTGAAGTATGAGCTTTTAATAAAATAGCCGTATTTTCATTTATATTATTCTCGTAATCGTTGATCTTGGTTTTATTGGTTGTGCCAACTTCTTTCATAATGCAATCCGAAGCAGCAAGAATTTCGGGTAGCCTGAAGGAGCCACCAATTTCAATAAGTTCACCACGTGAAACTATCGCCTCTTTATTTTTTGAAAAAGTCCTAAGGATCAGCATTAAAGCCGCTGCATTATTATTTACGACCAAAACATCTTCAGCTCCGGTAAGATATTTTATAAGTTTGGAAAGATGGGTGTTTCTTGAGCCTCTTTGACCAGTTTCCAAATTAAATTCCAAATTATTATACCCACTTAAAACACCGGTAACTTCTTTGATAATTTCATTATTAAAAGGTGCTCTGCCTAAATTTGTATGAATAATAATTCCGGTTGCATTAATAATGCTTCGTAATTTTTTATCTGTGATGTTTTGAATATCCGATTTCACTTTTTCAATAATTAGCTCAATTGTTGGAATTGATTCCTTGTTTTTTATCTTTTTTCTAAAAAACTGTAAAGTATTATTAATGGAAATTCTAATCAATTCACGATTATAAATTTCTATTAAAGATTTAATTTCAGGGTTATGCAGTAATCTGTCAACAGCGGGAAGATTTTTCAGTTCTTCCAAATTTGATTTCATAGTCTTTATTATATTAATCGCTAAGCACGCTAAAAAACGCAAAAAATTTTGCGTTTCTTTGCTCCCGAAAACTTTCGGGATTAGCGGTTTATTATTTTAAAAAACAAAGCAGAGAGGGCAGGAATCGAACCTGCCACAGCCGGTTTTATCCGTCTGTTACCGGTTTTGAAGACCGGTTGGAACACCAGTTCCGTCCTTTCTATTTTAGATTTCAGACTTCGTCAGTTTCTACTTACTCTGCGTTGTAACTTTATTTTTATATCCTCATTTACAGAAAGTAAACTCCGGTAAAAAAATAAAACTACGCCTTGATTAAGCGAAACTGACGAAGTCTGGATTTACGATTTACTATCTAAAATCATACAAATCAATCATCAATCATAAATTTCAAAACGCTATTATAGCAAAATAATTTTCCCGATTTCTGTTCTTTCTCCAATATTTATTTTATAAAAATAGAAACCATTACCAACTGAATTACCACTTTCATCAGTAGCATTCCAGTTGACATTATAAATCCCTGGCGATTGATCTTTTTTCACAAGCTGTTTAACCAACTGTCCTCGTTGGTTATAAATATCAATACTAACTTTACGATTTTCTTTAACTACATATTTTATTGAAGTAGTTTTTGAAAATGGATTCGGATAAACAGATACTAAGTCCTCAATATTTTCTGAAGAATTTTTTGTAATATTAATTATACTGTACCGGCTATCTTCATAAGGATAAAATTCATCGGTATAAGCTTCATTATACGGATTACTCATTGTAAATTCAACAGGAATTATTGATTGCGAAAAAGAATCCCAAACCTTTAAAATTATCGGATTACCGGCTTTAAAGCCTTGTCCGCTAATTATTGAGCTGAATACCGGAAGTTCGTTTTCAAAAGGCTTTTGAGAAGAAACTTTCATTGCTCCAACCAAAAAGTCTCCATCATAAGCAGCAATTTCGTCACCAATTTCTAATCCTTCAACATAAACTGTAAAAACAGGATCAGCAGCATTTCCACCTTCGAAGTTGAAGTGTGAAGGAAACATCGTTACTTTACTACTTGATTTTGCAGCCTCAGGATAAATTAATTCACCATCGGCAAACATTTTAATAAGATAACCTTCTGTAGGGATACAGTTTCCAATACCATTAACCCAGTTCGGTCCAATTTTTCTTAAAGTTTCTCCATTTGAATTTCTAACAAAGGCAAGATCATCATTAAGTATTGTGGCAAAGGCATCCAATGCATCCATTTGATTTATCGGCAAATAACTAACAAATTGAAACCCTATTTCAAGCTCAATAGGTTCATTGTAAGCTATCATATCACCGAATATTGTAAATTGTCCTGCCGCTGATGTTTTAAACAAATAACCTTCAGTTCCAATCCAATCGCCAATTCCATTAACCCAGTTCGGACCAATTTTGCGAAATACGGAACCTTCAGAATTTCTAATATAAATAAGATCATCATTCAAAATTTCTTGAACTACTACAGTCAAATCAGGATTAACAGGGTCAATATTAGTTGAAATAAAATGGAAACCTTCGGTAAAATTAATAATCTGTTCCATAGTAGCAAGATCAAGGAAATAATTAACAATTTCACTAATCACATAAGGTTTCAAGTTTAGGAAATCACCATTTGCCATAGCACCTAATACAATACTCGAAGAAACTGTTTTAAATTCATCAGTTTCATTAGCAATTACTCTACCATAACCATCTTCGCTGCTAAACAATAATTCACTTGTAGATGAAGAAGTTTGAATTCTATCAACACTATAATGAGGATCTGATCCACCAAAATAATTAATATCCAAATCTGTCATCATGCTACCCGGGTTTCCCAATAAAGAATTAACTTCAAAATCACCGCCGGGGCCAACATATCCGATACCAAGATTACCCATAAGTTGTGTTCCGTTTAAAGAAGATCCAATATCAGAACCTTCTAAATATAATTTACCACCTTGTGTTAAATAATTATTAAGTTTTGTCTGGTTTGTTGCACTTACAATACCAGGAGGAGTGCTACCTCAACCAAGGCAATAACATCCCAAAGTTGCGAAAATCATATCGTAACCCGAGAGGTCGGTTGGTAGGTATGAATACAAATCATAAGAAATGCCGGCTGCATCTAATGCTCTTTTAATTCCGACTTGAGCCTGAATGTAATCTCCAATTTCAGGATCAATAATAGTGACTTGTCCATTATCATTATCCCAAATAAGAACATTAAATTCAACATTAGGATTTACCCGAACAAAATGTCCGTCTGAAGTATTATTAGGTTCAAAATCATCAGGATTTGGTATGTTTGCATAAAAAGCTGTATTAAAAACTTCGGTAGCAGTCCATTCAAATTCATAAACACCGATTTCTCCGGTTGCTAAATTATCGGTTACCAAAACACTACCGATTGGATCACCCTCTTTACAATCATAAAGATCAACTGTAAAATTCGATTGAGTTTGTAAACCGAGATTTTCAACTTCAACTTCCCACGTTCCGGTTTCATTCAAATCAATATTTCCGGGGCCGGTAACACCATTTACGCAAAGATCATTGTCGAAATATGCGGTAATGGTTAAACTAAAAACATCCCACCAATTCCAATTATAGGTAGTTCCTCCAAAAGTCCGGAATTTGATTTGGGCATCCTGACCACCATATTCGCTGATATCAAAAGCAATATCAGTTCCGTTTGCCGAACCCCAATTTGACCCCGTAAGATTAAAATCCCAAAGCCTATGTTCATCGCCGGCAACTATTAAATAAATTTCGGCAATTTCACTTCCTCCTGAATAAACATCAAGATATTGTTTTACGATTAAGTCCTGCACGTTTTCATGCAAAGTGATGGTTGGTGAAACGGCTGAACAATCGAAATTTGTAATTGTCGGACTCCAATAAAACCTCAGCTTCCCTGAGTTTATTGACCAATTATCCTCTAAGGTCCAACCTGTGCCGGAACCAAAATTCTCTACCCACCAAGTTGTTTGGGCAGAGATGGGAAGCCAAAACAATGATGTGATTAGAATTAATAATAGAAATTTTTTCATAAATTATTGTTTTAATGTTAAGTTTAGATAATTATTTAATTGTATTAAATATATTTTTTAATGGATTTCTTGATCTCAAATATTTACATTATTTTTTATAAGACATTTTTGTCTTATTATGGTTGCTTAAATTAACAAAATTCGTTCAAATTTATAAATATTGCAAAAAATACATTACAAAAATAAAATAATAATATGAATTATTACAATAAAAAACTAAAACAATAGTTATATAACTAAGAAATTAGTTGTATGTTTGTCAAAAAAATCAATGATTACAATTTCAGAAAAACCAAATATATTAATAAGTAAAATATGAAAGAATTAACAAAGGCTGAAGAACAAATCATGCAAATCCTATGGAAATTGGGAAAAGGCTTTGTTCACGATATTTTAGATAAATTATCCGAACCTAAACCGGCATATAACACTATTTCAACGATTGTTAGGATTTTGGAAAAAAAGAAATTTGTCAGTTATAATGCTTATGGAAAAACACACCAATATTATCCACTGGTTTCAAAAAAAGAATATACACGTACTTATTTCAAGAGTTTTATAAATAATTACTTTGAAAACTCCTATCCGGCAATGGCTTCATTTTTTGCAAAAGATGAAAATCTAAGTCTTAGCGATCTTGAGGAAATAAAGAAAATGATGGAAAATGAGATAGAAAAACAAAAATCCACAAAAAATGACTGATTTTTACGAATACCTGATTCAAAGTTTGATTTGCTTAGGCTGCTTATATTCACTTTATTGGCTACTGCTCCGAAAAGAAACCTTTTTCTTATTAAATCGAATTTACTTAATTAGTTCAATATTATTATCCATTTTAATACCGCTTTTTAAGATTTCCTTAGATACTACACAAACAGCTCCGATTTATACGGCAATGCTTGAAACAGTTACATATTCAAGTCAAGGTATTAGCCGGACAATAAATAATACGATTCCGCTAATGAATTATATCGCAATAGTATATTTTACGGGTGTAATTTTTATGTTAATTCGATTTATTTTTCAAATTTTTCAAATAGCAATTTTTATTAAAAAATATGGAGTTACTCATTACAAAGGAACAAAAGTGGTTTACATCAGAAAAAAATATTCAACATTTTCATTTTTCAACATTATTTTTTTTAATAATGAAAACATTTCTGAAAAAAAAATGGATAAAATCATTGCTCACGAAAAAATACATATTCGCCAAATGCATTCGATTGATGTAATATTTTTAGAAATCCTTTGCATTTTTCAATGGTTCAATCCGTTTGTTTGGCTTTATAAACATTCGATAAAAGAAATCCACGAATATCTTGCTGACGATGGTGTTCTCGGTCAGGGATATAGTAAAGTAAATTATCAAAACCTTTTGTTTGCTTTAATACCAGGCATGAGGCTAAATGAGATAACAAATAATTTCAATCATTCATTAATTAAAAAAAGATTCATTATGATGACAAAATCAAAATCGGCTCGCAGAGCTAAATTTAAGTTGTTGCTTGTATTGCCACTTACCATAATGCTGATTTTTGCATTTTCGGTTACGGCAAGTAAATCAGTAACGGCACAAAGTAGCAGTTCAAAAGCGAAGAGTGTCAAACAAGAAAAAAAGGAAAAACCTCTCATTTCAGTTTCAGAAGCTGAGAAAGGTCAAAAAGAAGAAGAAATTTTTTTAGTTGTGGAAAAACAACCGAAATATCCAGGAGGAGAATCTGCAAGAAAAAAGTTTTTTGAAGAGAACCTGAAATACCCAAAGCAATCAAAAGAAAAAGGTATTCAAGGTAAAGTTTATGTTGCTTTTGTTGTAGAAAAAGATGGAAGCATAACAAATGTGAAAATGTTAAGAGGTATTGATCCATTATTGGATAATGAAGCTCTTCGTGTTGTCAGGTCTATGCCAAAGTGGGAACCAGGAACTCAAAGAGGACAAAATGTTAGAGTACAATTTAACATGCCTATAAAATTTGAGCTTCCAAAGGAGAAAGAAAAATCAAAGAAAAAATAATTTTCTTAAATAAAAAGAATAAAAAAATCCGAAGTTTTTTGTCTTCGGGTTTTTATTAATGTCATTTTTTGACCTCACTATTCTCCTTCTGGTATAAAAACCTTACTTTCATCAGGATTATTATACCAATCCTGACTTATTGTTCCACCTGATTCGGCCCAAGCCTGAAACTGAGGATAAGCATTTATAATTTCAATTTTTTCTAATGGAACTTTAAATTCGGGAGTTACAATTTCCAATCCCCAGGGTAAATTTGTACTTGTTTTATAGAAATTTGCAGGGGTAGAAAACTGATCACCCGGGTTCCATGCCCATATATTTTGTGAAGCATCGTCTTCGGTTCCGAATAATTCCATATCAGCAGCTTTAGTAGGAGGATGTCCAAGCATGTGAACTTCATGGCTTCTTTCATTATTATAAATATAAACCTGTACCCATAAACTATTTCCTGCAATTTCGTGATCCCAAGTATATTCAAAATCAACTGAATCGTTTAAACTTTCAATAATATTATCATCAAATAATTGAACTGCATTAAAAACAAGAGGGTCACTTATAACATTTGTGGGTTCAGTGAAAGTAACGGTTTCATCAGGTAAATAAGTTAACTGAGAAGCCGATCCGTTTGATTTAAACCATTCCATTCCGACACCTCGTGGAATTCCACCTCCAATCCAATAAACCAAACTTTTCACACTTCCTCCAACAAGTTGATTTTGTCCATTTTTCCATGTATGAAGTTTAGTTTTTAAGATAACATCATTGAAATCATAATCGCCCTTAGCCGGCCATAAATCTTCATAACAATGGAAATAGAAATTACTTCCTGAAGGATAAATCGACAAATATGCTTTTGTTGCATCAAAAGGCCAGTAATCTTCATCATCAGGAACTCCATCTCCATCAGTATCGGTACTACCTGAAATAAGTACATAAGTTGCACCCGTAATATTACCTGAATATCCACCTGCAGTTGCCGAGTTTAATGCTTGTGTGCCGGAGCCTTCATTGAATTTATAGTTTCCAACTAAATTAGCATCCGAAACCGGTGGCGAAGTAAGATAATAATCAGCAATTTCTAAATCACTAAGTTCTTTATTCCAAATACAAATATTATCAAGCAAGCCATTAAAATATGATTTCGGTGTACTGTCGCCCCAGTGTCCGATTGTTATTATCACGGCATCTGTGCTAAAATTCACAACACTATTGTCAGTTTTTTCTAAATTACCGTCTAAATACAATTTTCTTTTCCCATCAGCAGTAAACACACCAACTACCTGATGCCAGGTGTCATCTGTAAGATCCTGGTTATCAGTTTTTGTTTTATTTACATTTCCGTTTCTTCCTCTTATTGAAGCTTTATGTTTGCTACCCGATTTTTTCAGGTATATTCCATAGTAAACATTATCAACATTAGGATCGGCAATATTTATTAAAACCATATCACCATTCTCAGGACCAGGTCCTGAAGTTTTTAACCAAGCACTAAAAGTAAAAGGGTATTCAACTAAAATTCCTCCGGCTCCATCATTATCAAGTTCAACATAAGTGTTTTCGCCGTTAAAGTTCAAAGCATAATCCGATTCTTTCGATGTTGAAGATTTAAAACCTTGCCCAATATTAAAATTAATGATCCCTTCATCAATCGGAAAATATTTACTAATGAAAGTAGAAGGAGAATAGATTCTGACAGAATCAATAATTGCAGGCATTTGAAAATTAAAAATCACTTTATTATCAAAAATTCTTTTACTATCAATATTATTACCATCAAGATCGAATAATTGAAGTGTTTTTCCATTACCGTCACCAATTATATTAATTGATAATTCATAATAATCTTGAACTGACCAGTTAAAATTTTTCGGTACTATTAAATCCGACATTGATTTTTTTTCATCAATCGGATCATCATTTTTTTTACAAGAGTAAAATACCAGTAAAAAAAGAGTAAGGCTTAAAATTAATTTAAAAGTTTTCATAATTCTTGTTTTATATGTTAAACATTCATTTTTATCTTTTATACAAAAAAGTTTTACAACAAATATACCAAAAAAAACCAAAACATGTCACAGCTTCGCTGCAAACAAAAATAGAACACTGATTTGACTGATTAAGGGGGGTGGGATAATTTAATTTAAACTTTCTGTATCTATAACTAATTGATTATAATAAAACTGAAATGGAAAAGTTATTGTATCCCACCCCCTAAATTGATTAATACTGATTTTTTAAACTTAGATTATCTTTTGATAAAAAATCTTTTTTTTTGATAGTTGTTAATTTATAGAAAACAGTTTTTCCAAAATCAAGAAAATAAATACAGTTTAGAGACTGAGTTGGTTTTTGGATTTCATTATTTATATTCAGGTAAAAAAACCTTACTTTCATCAGGATTATTATACCAGTCCTGACTTACGGTTCCACCTGATTCGGCCCAAGCCTGAAACTGAGGATAAGCATCCAAGATTTCAATTTTTTCGTTTGGAACTTTAAATTCGGATGTTACAATTTCCAATCCCCAGGGTAAATTTGTACTTGTTTTATAGAAATTTGCAGGGGTAGAAAACTGATCACCCGGGTTCCATGCCCATATATTTTGTGAAGCATCGTCTTCGGTTCCGAATAATTCCATATCAGCAGCTTTAGTAGGAGGATGTCCAAGCATGTGAACTTCATGGCTTCTTTCATTATTATAAATATAAACCTGTACCCATAAACTATTTCCTGCAATTTCGTGATCCCAAGTATATTCAAAATCAACTGAATCGTTTAAACTTTCAATAATATTATCATCAAATAATTGAACTGCATTAAAAACAAGAGGGTCACTTATAACATTTGTGGGTTCAGTGAAAGTAACGGTTTCATCAGGTAAATAAGTTAACTGAGAAGCCGATCCGTTTGATTTAAACCATTCCATTCCGACACCTCGTGGAATTCCACCTCCAATCCAATAAACCAAACTTTTCACACTTCCTCCAACAAGTTGATTTTGTCCATTTTTCCATGTATGAAGTTTAGTTTTTAAGATAACATCATTGAAATCATAATCGCCCTTAGCCGGCCATAAATCTTCATAACAATGGAAATAGAAATTACTTCCTGA
>Ga0255398_1014_pt1 | contig 22648 bp, 23 predicted proteins | sample ANMaggSeSYBR01K3_FD_182119 | JGI IMG/M metagenome (GOLD analysis project Ga0255398, IMG submission 182119) | Sediment cell enrichment communities from methane seep in Santa Monica Basin, California, United Staets - ANME aggregate JGI... | ecosystem: Environmental > Aquatic > Marine > Cold seeps >...
ACGGGATTATCGTTATATGTTGTGCCGGGTGCAAACAGCGACTGGGTATGGCCGCTGGCTTCCATATTGGTTCTGGGAAGTGATTCGGGGGGCATGATTATTGCAATAACTGTTTTCTTGTTGATTATTGGCGGTGCGATACATATTCTTAAGGAGACCGGGCTTATTGAAGGGGTCATTCAGGCAACTGTTCGAAGGTTCAAGGATCGATCATTTATGTTGCTGTCACTCCTTGTCTTGCTTTTCATGAGCATGGGCGCATTTGTGGGAGTATTTGAGGAAGTGGTACCTTTGGTGCCGCTCATGATTATACTGGCAAAGCGTATGGGGTGGGATGACATGACTGGACTTGGCATCAGCGTTTTGGCTTGTGGACTTGGTTTTGCCGCAGCGGTGTCCAATCCTTTCACTATAGGTGTGGCTCAAAAGCTTGCTGAATTGCCCATCTTTTCGGGGGCGCTTCTCAGAGTCGCTGTTTTTATATCAGTCTATGTGATTCTGGTATCATTTTTATGGATCAGAATAAAAAAGATGAAAGTGAATCCTCATTTGGAAGTGGAAATGGAAGTGGTGGGTGTTCTTGGTACGAGTGTTCCTAAGAAAGCTTATGTGGTCTTCATTGCTTTAATGTGTGGTATGGCTGCATTTATTGCGTTGTCGCCTTTTGCTTCAATACTTAGAGATCTGAGCTTGCCTTTTATCGCCCTTGTATTTATGGTTTCGGCTGTGAGTGTGGGAATGATTGTTAAACGTGATTTAAGATGGGTCGGACGACATTATTTCAAAGGTGCAGTGGATATGTCTCCTGCGATCTTACTTATCTTACTTGCGACAGGGATCAAACATCTGATGGTGGAAGGTAAGCTCCTTGATATCATTTTGGAATTCATGGCAAACAATTCTGGAAATCTCGATTCCTTTGTGTTGATCTTATTGGTTTTTGTGTCCGTTTTGGGACTGAACTTCTTCATAGGATCGGGGAGCGCTAAAGCGTTTATACTTATGCCAGTTGTGGTACCTATGATGGACCTGATTGGCGTATCACGTCAACTTGGAGTTCTAGCCTTTCAGTTTGGTGATGGTTTTTCAAATGTGCTTTATCCCACTAATGCGGTACTACTCATCGCACTTGGGATTTCAGGAGTGAGTTACGGGAAATGGCTTAGATTTGTGATTCCGATCCAAGCGTTGATGCTGGTGATTTCCGTCGCATGGCTTTGGATTGCTTATCAAATTGGATATGGGGGATAGAAAGGGGTAACTTATGCAGTTTAATCTCAACAGTACATTTTTATTTTTGGTTGCGGGGTCAGTAATTCTATTTGTTTTGGCGCAATCGGTATACTTTTTGGTCAAGGCACTTGCTGAGGCCAAGCGTATTGGAATGGATTCATCAATATTGAAAAGAACCATCAAGTCCAGTGCTGCTTTTACTGTCGCACCGGCTATTTCGATTTTACTCGGTGTCATCTCATTGTCAAAATTTCTAGGGTTGCCATTACCGTGGTTAAGGCTTAGTATCCTCGGTGCGCTCACATATGAACTGACTGCTGCGGCATCTGCTGCATCAACGGTTGGCGTTTCCGTGACAGAGGCCATCAAAGATCCAGTGGCTTATACTACAATTGTTTGGGTTATGACTCTCGGAATCATTCCAAGTGTTTTACTGATCCCACTTTTCCTCAAAAAAATTCAAGGGGGGATTGTTTCCCTTAAGAAGCGCGATAAGGTTTGGGGCGATCACTTTATGACAGCAATCTTCATGGGCATGATCTCGGCATTTTTGGGTGTCGTTTTTGCCACGGTCACTCAGGGTATTAGAGGATGGATTCCTGTCTTTGTTTTGATGTTCTCGGCCGTGGTCATGACGGTATGTGGTTTGTTCATCAAAAAGTATAAACTCAAGTGGCTTGAGGATTATGCACTACCGTTTAGCATTATTGGCGGTATGTCGTTTGCAGTTTTCATTACACAAGTGATCAATTAGGAGGGCAACATGCGAAAAAAACCTTATGAAGAACAAATACATGTGTATGGACGCGTGTGGATGCTGACTGCTTTTTTTATGATGTTGATGGTCCCCACTGCAATCTGCGCATACTATGATGCGTGGCCAACTCTGTCTGCGGTGGCAAAAGGACTTCTTGGAGTGGCACCGATTTTTTGGACAGTTGCGGTCATTGAGGTGATCACCTTTACGCCGATGCTTGGCTTAGGTGGTGCTTATCTGGCTTTTGTCACTGGAAATCTTACAAACTTGAAAGTGCCCTGTGCACTATATGCCATGGAAAATGCAAAAGTTAAGCAAGGTACTCTTGAAGGAGAGCTGATTTCCACCATTGCGATTGCGGTTTCATCAATTGCGACTGTGCTGATTATAGCGCTTGGTGTTTTGATGCTTGCACCACTCACACCTGTACTCAATTCTGAAATGCTGAAACCGGCTTTCGATAATATTCTTCCCGCACTGTTCGGTGGACTTGCTGTGGTTTATGTGAGTAAAAACTGGAAAATCGCATTGTCTCCACTGATTTTTATGATTATATTGTTCGTTAGTGTGCCATCGCTGGCAGGATCGGTTTCCGTATTGGTGCCAGTTGGTGCTTTGATTGCGATTGGCATGGCCAGACTTTTGTATAAAAAAGGGCTGATATAGGAGGATGAATATGGGGTATGCAAAAGAAGATGGTGCTGCTATAGCGAGCAGGCTTTCTCAGATGATCAGATGTGAGACAGTGAGTTATAATGATCTTGAAAAAATTGATTTTAGGCGTTTTGATGAATTTAAAGTGTTGTTGGAAGAGCTTTACCCTGAAATCCATAAGGTTTGTGAGCGCTCATTTCATGGAAGAACCGGGATTCTATACAGGTGGGCTGGCAAATCGAATCGAGATGTGACAGTTCTTATGTCACATTATGACGTCGTGCCTTGCAATGAGGCGTTATGGAACAAATCGCCTTTTTCGGGCGAGATTGATGGTGAGTACGTTTGGGGAAGAGGAACGCTCGATACTAAAGGAACCTTGTGTGGTATTGTGGAAGCGGCTGAGGCTTTGATTAGGAATGGGTTTATTCCTGAGAACGACATATATTTTTCGTTTTCCGGGGATGAGGAAATCAGTGGTCCATCAGCACCAGCTATCGTTGAGTATTTAAAGTCACATGGTATAAGGCCTGCACTAGTTCTGGATGAAGGGGGAGCTATCGTTGAAAATGTTTTTCCCGGCGTGAGCAAACCAGTCGCTGTGATAGGAACCGGTGAAAAAGGATATCTGGATTTGAGACTCGTTATGGAAGGCAAAGGCGGACACTCGTCCGCACCACCGGCACATTCTCTGGTGGGGAGTCTTGCAAAGGCTGTTGTCAAGCTAGAGAACAAGCCCTTTGATGCTCATTTGACACCTCCTGTAATGGAGATGTTCAAGACACTTGGCGGCGAAAGTACATTTTTATATCGGATAATCTTCGCCAACTTATGGCTGTTTATGCCGCTTTTAAAGGTTTTATTCACTAAACAAGGCGGAGAAATGAATGCTTTGATTCGTACTACTACTGCCATTACGAAGATGGAAGGCAGCAAAGCATACAATGTGCTTCCTCCATATGCGGAGATTGGTTTAAATCTTAGACTTATGCCTAACGACACTGTGGCGAGTGCTAAAAAATATGTGGAAGACACCATTGATAACCCGGATATTAAAGTGGAGGTGGTGGAATCGAGAGAAGCATCGCCAATATCTCCTACAGGAAGCAAAGGGTGGCATCATGTCAAAGAGGCTGTCCATGAAACATGGGAAGGGGTTTTGGTATCACCCTATTTGATGCTTGCTGGCAGTGATTCCAGACATTTTTGTGAGATTTCAGATCATGTACTTCGTTTTTCAGCCATGCCGCTTTCTAAAGAAGAGCGGGGACTTATTCATGGCAATGATGAGCGAATATTAATTGAAAATTTGGTTGATACGGTCCGGTTTTATGAGAATCTAATTCGAAAATTATAGTGTGGTGATTAAAATTGAAGAAAATTGAGAGACTAAACGGCATCATTTACTTGATCAAAGAACGAAAAAGAATCAGTGCGAGGGAGATAGCGGATTATTTTGAAGTCAGTCTTCGCACGGTTTACAGAGATATTGATGCACTGTCACAGATAAAAGTTCCAGTCATATCCTACGAAGGGGTGGGCGGAGGCTATGAGATTGATGATGCCTATTTTCTGCCAACGGTCAAGCTTTCGGATGAGGAACTGAACCTCTTGATGCTCGCACTCATGGCGGGGAAAGAGATTCAAGTGCCTGGCAGTGGTCTGACTTATGAAATGCTGACACTAAAACTTAAGAACGTGCTATATTCGCAAAACAGAAGGGGCTCTAGTGCGTTTCTTGATAATTGTGTTTTTTATACTGGAAATATTCGACCCAATTGTTATCCGGATCACCTTTTGAAAACATTGATTCAAAGTTTTGAAGAGCATTTGAAGCTCAAAATCACATATTTTACTCCGCTCACCAATTCAACCAATGATCGATTGATTTCTCCTTATAGACTGGAGTATGATTTGGGGGGATGGTATTTGGTCGCATATTGTCATCTGAGGGAGTCAAAGAGAATGTTCAGATTAGATCGCATTCGTTCTTTGGAGTTGACTGAGCTGAGAAGTGAGGCAGATAAATGTCTACCATTTATCAATGAGGAGAACGCCGCGCTGGAAGCTGGCGTTACAGTTGAAATGGATGATGATCTCTATCGGTTGATCCTTCAGGATACCGTCATGAGTGGTCATAATATATTGAGTGATCAGCCATTGACTATAAAATTATATGCTCACGAAAACAATGTGTTGGAACTGTTAATGAGAAATCCGGACAAAGTGAGAGTTCTTGAGCCGGAAACTATGATCAGGAGTATTCGTGAGAGAACAGAGCATCTAATCAATAATTATTTTAAACTCTGACAGGTATGTGTCAGGGTTTAGCTGATACTATGATAATGAGGTGATTAAAATGAAAAAAGTAACAGTGTTCTATTATGATGAATTTGCAGAGTTTGAAATCGTACTAGCGTTATTGTTGATGAGAGGTAAAAGTGAAGTGTCCACTGTAGCACTGGAAAAGCGCAACTATTTAGGCGAGGAGATGCAGTGGTATTGCAATGAGAATACACTTGTTGACGTAGATCCTTCAAAAATTGATTTATTTTTGATTCCTGGTGGAGACTCAAGACCTCTATATGGAAATGTCGAACTGAAGGTCTTTATTGAAAAAGTGGTAGAAGGTGGAGGAAAAGTCGCAGGGGTCTGTGGTGGGGCGGTTCTTTTGGCAGAGCTTGGCTTATTGGATGGTAGAAGATGTACGGGAAATACCAGTGGTATTTTAGAAACTGATGAAGTTTATTCTTTGTATGCGAAGAGCAATCTGGTGAAAGATGAATACGTGGTAGTTGATGGTCCATTCATTACGGGTCAAGGGCAAGCTTATGTTGAATTTGCTGTGGAAGTTGCACGTCAAATGGGCTGTGTGACTGACGATGCTGATTTTGTAGAAACACTAAAATGGCTTAAAAATGACAGAAGTTAAGAGAGGATGAAATGAAGTTTGAACATTTTATAGATTTTGACAGGTATGGAGACACTCTTTTTGCACAAGGAAAGCTTGATGAGGTGCTGGATTTGTTTCTCCGGGCATCAGAAGTGCTCCCAAAAGAGGATTATGATAGTGAGTATTTTTTGATCACAAGCAATATAGCTTCACTTTATCGTAGAAGTGGTAAGATGGATGAGTTTTATGGTGTGGTAAAGGAACTCATTGAAAGTGGTTATGCCTGCGGCAACTGGATCATAAAAGCACTTTTTGAAATGGAACGTGATGGTGTCAATATGCTTCTGGAGAAAAACAATTTGCTTTTGGAAAGAGCTCAAGAAAAAGCGAAGATGCAGTACAAAGTATGTCTTCCCAGTGACTATAAGGCAGATCGGAAGTATCCTGTATTCTTTGTGCTTCACGGTGATGGAGCAGATGGAAATATACATAATTTTTCTCAATATTGGACTCAGGAGGCTTTTGAAAGTTTAGGTTGTATCACTGTTTACGTCCAATCTTCACAGGTTTACTGCCATGGTGGCTTTCAGTGGAATCTGGATGTAGAGCGAGCGAAGGAGGACATAAGAAAATGCTATAGTGAGGTGTCTGAACTGTATTCTGTTGATTCAGATCGAATGTATGTGGGTGGATTCTCAGGAGGTGCAATGATTTCTGTAGAGTTTGCCATGGAGGATGTCATACCACTAAGAGGATTTATTTCACTATGTCCTGGGAGTTTAATCGATTACTTTAATGCAGAAAAATCCGTTGCGGCATCTAGGCGCGGGGTCAAAGGTGTTATTATGGAAGGCGATCTTGATCTTGAACCTAGTGTTCAGAGTATTCTTAAAGGATTTCATGACACTGGTGTGGAATGCAAATATGTAATCAATAAAGGTTTAGGCCATGTTTGTCCGGTGGATTTGACTGAGAAATTAAAAGAAGCTATGATGTTCCTGTTCAGTTGATTGGATGTTAAATTGAAGTGGTTTTTAATTATGAGCACAGTTTTAGTGAAGACTAAAACTGTGCTTTTTTATTTGCCAGGTACCAATTTGCACCTGTCCCCAATTGGAAATGTAAAAAATATCAAAATACCATTTGATTTCTAAATCGATTTCGTTATAATGAAAAGTACAAGAACTTATATAGTTGAGATCAAATAAATGAGATATCGGAGTGACTGATTAATGAAATATTACCTTGCAATAGATGTTGGTGGAAGTGCCACCAAAGTCGGAATCCTTGATGAACAGGGGACCATCCTCAGTAAAGAGAGTTTTAAGACTCCAAGAGACACCTATGAACATTTAATGAGTGTACTAGTAAAAGCTTTTCATTGGGGAAAGAATCAAAAGGAACTTCAAGGAATTGCAATGAGCTTACCTTTTGTCTTTGACAGTATTACTGGTGAAGTCATTAGTGAAGGACCATTTCCTTTCATATCAGATAAAGACATAATAAAAGATCTTCAAAATGTTACCGGATTTCCAGTTTCAGCAGAAAATGATGGTAATTGTGCAGCTCTTGCAGAAGTATGGCTTGGTTCTGCCAAAGATGCTCAAAATATTGCACTTATCGTGTCGGGTACAGGCATCGGTGGAGCAGTGATTCAAAATCGTGAAGTGTGGCATGGGAAGAATCATTTCAGCGGTGAATTTGGCATGACTCTTTTGGGGTGGGATTCTAATGGTATACCCTATTCCTGGAGTGAAGTGGGATCGACCTATGGACTTGTCAAGTCTTATGCCAGGAAGAAAAATATTGATGTCAACACCGTCACCGGTAAAATAATTTTCTCTGAAATGGATGCCGGGGATGAAGACGCGAGATTTTGTGTTGACCAGTTTATTAAATATTTCGCTCAAGGTATCCATAACATTCAGCATACCTTTGATCCGGAGCTGGTGCTGATCGGTGGTGGAATCAGTGAACGGGAAGATCTGATTTCCAGAATCAATGATGCACTTAGTATTCTGTACGGAAGATTCTCTGTCAATCCATCAAGGCCGAATGTTGGAAAATGTACTTTTGGTGCAGATGCCAATTTGATCGGTGCTTTATATCACCATTTTAAATGTAATGGTTTGTAATTGTTCTTTGTAATTGGTAAAATATGAGTAGTTAATAGAAAAGAGGAAAACATATGCCCACCATATATGACATTGCCAAAGTGGTTGGAACATCTCCTGCTACTGTATCAAAGGTTCTCAACAACTATAAGGACGTCAGTCCGGCAACCAAGGAAAAAGTGTTAGCCACTGCCAAAGAGATGGGGTATATTCCCAATCTGACGGCTAGGAGTCTTAAGACAAACAGAAGCTATCTTGTGGGAGTTGTTTTTTCTGAGGATATGGGGATTGGGCTGGAGCATCAGTTTTTCTCTGTAGTTCTTGAACATTTCCGACAACATATTGGGAAATCTGGCTACGATACTGTTTTTATCAACAACACGCTTGGTGACAACAAGATTGGATATTTGGACCATTGCAAGTATAGAAATGTAGATGGAGTTTTTATTATCACAACTCATCCTGGTGATGTGGATGTCAACAAACTGGTGGAGAGCAAGATCAAGTGTGTCACTACGGATATTGTTCTTGAGAACACACCGTCGATTATATCTGAAAATGTTGAGGGATCAAAACTTGCCGTCAATTGTTTTTACGACAATGGACACAGACGAATTGGGCATATAGGCGGACAACAGAATTCCATTGCCGGAAAGGAAAGATTAAAAGGCTATAAGATGGCGCTTGAAGAACTTGGTATCGATTACAATGATGAGTATTTTATTGAATCACCCGGATTTCAGTATGATGTGACTTATGACAAAGCAATCGAATATCTGGAACGCTTCTCAAAAGCAACCATTCCGACGGCTATCTACGTAGCATCGGATGTTATGGCAATTGCTACCATCAGAGCCCTTGAAATCAAAGGGTATAATGTACCGGAAGATGTATCCGTCATAGGTTTTGATGATATTTCACTGGCTGAATACTCAAGACCGGCACTGACCACCATCAGGCAAAAGAAGGATCTTATAGGAATCACAGTCGCAGATACTTTGGTCAAATCTATCGAAAGTGGAGAATTACCCACAGGGATTATACGTATGCCAGTGGAACTTGTGATTCGTGATACTGTCAAAAATATTAAAGTTGAGTAATCAACTTTTTATTTGGCTTATTTAAGAAATCGATTTCGCAAAATGAAATCAGTTGTAATGATAAAACTAAGGAGGATTTTGACTATGAATAGCAATCGTTATGAGAACATGAAATTTAGAAAACTAGGGAAATCCGGGTTGAAGCTACCGTTGATCTCACTCGGTCTTTGGTATGGTTATGGTGATGTGGATAACTTTGAGAATTCAAAACAAATGATTTTGACGGCTTTTGACTCAGGCATCACCCATTTCGATTTGGCGAACAACTATGGTCCTGCACCGGGAAGTGCGGAGTCCAATTTTGGAAAAATTTTAAGTGAGGAACTGAGCGGTTATCGTGACGAACTCATAATCTCGACAAAGGCTGGGTATGGCATGTGGCCGGGGCCATATGGTGATGGCGGGAGTAGAAAGTACTTGTTTTCAAGTCTGGACCAAAGTCTGAGACGACTTAAACTGGATTATGTGGACATTTTTTATCATCACCGACCTGATCCAGAAACGGACATTGAAGAAACAGTTATGGCACTTGCTGATTTGGTCAGATCCGGCAAGGCGCTTTATGCAGGATTGTCCAATTATTCAAAAGCTGAGACAGAAAAAGCAATACCATTCATGGAAAAATACAATGTGCCTTATGTGGTTACACAGCCTAGCTATTCCATGTTCAATAGAAATCTTGAGCGCGATGGACTTCTGGACCTGCAAGAGCAAGCTGGCGCAGGAACACTAGCTTACCAAGTCTTGTCACAAGGCTTGCTCACTGACAAATACCTGAAAGGTATTCCAAAAACATCAAGAATTGAGAAGGAACACTGTGAATGGCTCAACAAGGGGGACTTGACTGAACAAAGAATCCATCAGCTTCATGAACTGAAAGTGATTGCCGATCAAAGAAATCAAACTTTGTCACAACTTGCGATCGCTTGGGTCCTAAGAGATTCAAAGGTGACCTCTGCACTCATGGGAGCCAGTAGTCCCGAGCAAATCCTTCAAAACGTTCAAGCAATCAATAATTTGGATTTTTCAGATGAAGAGCTGACTCAAATCGACACAATCTTGGGAGGAGCCAAATGAAACGAATAATCCTTGTGATGCTTGCAATGCTGTTGATTTTGAGCGGTTGTTCAGCAGATGAGGTTCCCACTGCCAATTCTATAAAAACTTTGAGTGATTTGACTCTTGAGGAAAAAGTCGGCCAAATGATTCAAGTGGAACGGTCCGGTCTATCGTTATCAAGAGTCGAAGCTCTGGGCATCGGTTCTGTTTTAAGCGGCGGAGGAAGCGTACCTGGAAACGGATCGATCAGTGCCTGGAATGAAATGATGACTGAATACGCGGAAGCCTCCGCCGGTTCATCAAGTGGCTTACCGGTCATATATGGTATTGATGCTGTTCACGGCAACAATAATGTACCCATGGCTACCATTTTTCCTCACAATATTGGTCTTGGTGCAGCGAACGATCCTGAACTCCTTCGCAAAATAGGACAGGCAACTGCTGAAGAGATGAAGGTAATCGGGGCTCACATGAACTTTGCTCCAGCCGTGTCAGTAATCCGAGACAAAAGATGGGGCAGAACCTATGAAGGCTATAGTGAAGATCCAAAGATCGTTTCGAAGCTAGGTGTTTCATATATTGAAGGTTTAAGAGATGCAGGAATCATTGCCACAGCCAAACACTTTATTGGAGACGGTTATGTTGAGTTCGGGACAGGAGAAGGTGAAAACCTGATCGATCGAGGCAATGTTGCCATGCCGATTGAGGACATGATGGCTATTTACAGCCCAGTATATCAGTCCGCAATAGATTCTGGCGTGGATGCGATCATGGTATCTTTTAGCAGTGTAAGTGGTGAAAAGATGCATGGAAATGAGTATCTTTTGACAACGGTTCTTAGAGATGAAATGAACTTTGAGGGTGTTGTGATATCGGATTGGGAAGGCATTTATGGATTACATGGAATGCTTGAGGATCAGGTTGTCAAAGCCGTCAATGCGGGTATTGATCTGCTTATGCAACCTTATAATGGTGAAGAGACCTATGATGCGCTGCTTAACGCTGTGAATGATGGAAGAATCTCTGAAGAGCGGATCAACGAGGCGGTGTCAAGAATTCTTGATATGAAAGGGAAGGCTGGCCTACTAGATGCCGCACCAGAAGCATCCGAGTATAAATTGGGGTCTGATTTCGCTATTGCAACCGCAAGAGAAGCCGTAGCCAAATCACAGGTGCTCCTTAAGAATGAAGACGTTTTGCCACTGAAGGAAGATCAACGCGTTTATGTTATGGGACCGGCTTCTGACAATATCGGCATACAAAGTGGTGGGTGGACTCTCGAGTGGCAGGGCACAATGACGGAGCAATTCTTATGGGGAGACAGCATTTTGGATGCTTTTAAACAGACAAGCGATTTTGTGGTCGACAGTCCTACGGATGCCGATGTGATCGTTCTCGTGATCGGTGAAAAACCCTATGCAGAAATGTTCGGTGATACGGATGATGCATCACTTAGCGGTCCTCTATCACTCAATGGAAATCTGGAAGCTGCAGAACTGGCGAAGACCTATGGAAAGCCTGTGGTGACACTAATTGTCGCGGGTAGACCTCTAGAAATCGAAGAGCATTTGAACGATTGGGATGCACTGGTCATGAGCTTTCTGCCTGGTACTGAAGCACTGGGCATCACCGATGTGCTCTATAGCAAAATGCCATTCACAGGAAAGCTGCCGATCACATGGCCAAAGGAAACAAGTGGTTATGATATTACATTTATGAGTTCAGATCGCGAAGCAGAGATTCTGTTTCCATTAGGTTATGGCCTTGAAATTGAATGAAATTCCAATTGGGGACAGGTCCAAATTGGTGAAAATCAAAAGGGGACAGGTCCAAATTGGTACCTAGCTTTGCTAGGTACCAATTCAGACCCGTCCCCTTTATCACCAGTTTGGACCTGTCCCCAATTATAAAAACAATAGTTGCACAAAGCAACTGTTGTGTGATACAATTCAATTAGGAGGAATTTCTATGAAAAATTCTGAAAGAATTCGGGAATATCTGAGACAAATTGAAAGAGCGCTTGATCAACTGGATCAAGACAAAGCCACATGTTGTGACACAACAATGGCGCAGTGTCATGCTCTCGTTGAACTGGGACGACTTGAAAAAGTTTCCGTCAATGGATTGTCCGAGGTTCTTAATCTGGATAAGAGCACAACCAGTAGAACCATACAGCAGCTCTATGAGCAGAACAGGGTGGAGAGAACGCCCAGTAGTGAGGATAGAAGACAACTCGATCTGACATTGACTGAAACCGGCTTAAAGGATTACCTCAAAATTGAATTGACCATGAACTCGTTTTTTGAAAAGGTTTATGATGAGATTCCGGAACAATCTCGTGATCAAGTCGTATCCGCACTGGAAGTCTTATCAAAGGCAATTAAAGCAGCTAGCATATAGCGGTTAGCTGTATTTTTTTAATTAAATAGTTGCTTAACGCAACAGTTGGACGGAACAATCATTTGGAGGTTATCATGAATTATTTGATCTACTTGTTTGAAACCATCAAGCATTACATTATTGCAGATGGCATAATCATTGTGTTAGGGATATTGATTGCGTCTGCCATGAAAGCGTATATTGATCCTAAAAAGCTACAGGCTAAACTAATGAAAAATAACAAAGCTGGCATATCATCGACTGTACTTCTTGGTGCTCTGACTCCACTGTGTGCTTGTGGATCCATGGCGGTTATCTTATCGTTCATTCTGACGAAAATGCCTTGGGGACCAGTAATGGCATTTTTGGTATCATCACCGCTTACGAGCCCAGCTGAATACATGTTTGAAGGGGCATTTATGGGGTGGTCGTTTGCCAACTGGATGTTGGCTTCATCCATTTTACTAGGATTGATCGCCGGATCTATGGCATCGTATTTGGAAAAAAACACGAAATTTTTACATGGACAATTTAGACTTTCGAACAAACCTCAACCTGAAATGGTTCTTGAATCATTCCCTATAAGTACAGTTCAAGAAGAAATTGAAGTTCCAAAAATTAATGAAAAACACAAACAGTTTTTGATTGAACTCTGGGAAACCGGCATTAAAAAGATTTTTTTCTACTTTATTCTTTTCGTATCCATCGGGAAAACCATTGAGTATTTTATTCCGCTGGATGGGGGATTGCCGTTCCTCTCCTCAAGCAATCCATTTGCACCAGTGATTGGAGCCAGTATTGGGCTTCCGCTTTACATCAACTTTGCTTCCGCTCTGCCATTACTAAAGAGTCTGTCTGATATTGGAGCTTCACAAGGGGCTATCATGGCATTTTTGATTGCGGGAAAAGCGACTGGAATTCCTGTCATCGTAGGTATGCTGCCATTTATGAGGGCAAGGGCACTTGCATTTTACGTCACCTTTGTATGGTTGGGAGCCATGATCACAGGATATCTGTTTCAAGTTGTGTTATAATTCAATATATCAAGAATATTGAGGAGTCCCAATGCCACTCACACTGGAAAAGCAGATCATACAATTGCAAAATCAGGACGATGCCAAAACGAGAAATGAGATCATCAAAGCTTATGAGCCTTTCATTCTCAATAGCATCGTACAACTGAAAAATGCCTACATTCAAATAGAGAATGATGAGGAGTTTTCCATTGGACTGTTGGCATTCAACGAAGCCATAGACAAATACGATGAGGCTCGAAGTTCATTTTTGACATTTGCAAAAGTGGTCATTGAAAGTCGCATCAAGAATTATTGGGAAAAAGAATCAAGGCATAGTGCGGACTCTCTAGATGCCAATCAAAATGCAAAAGAAGAATTAATGGCCATCGACAACCTTGAGAAGACTATGATCTTGAGACAAGAAATCCATCAGCTAGAAACCAAACTTGAAATATTCGGTCTCGATTTCAACAAACTCGCAGATGCCTCACCAAAACATAGGGATTCCAAAAAAAATGCCATCGATGTTGGCATCATAGCATCAAAGCATGATGACATCATCCAGAAACTCTATTTAAAAAGGAAATTGCCCATATTATTGGTATCCCAAAAAACAGGCGCCAGCATCAAAGTGGTGAAAACAAATAAATTCTTTATCATAGCGGTCATTGTGTCCATCAAAGAAAATCTGACCTCTATCATGGAATGGTTCATGAACGAAAATTAATTATCAAAAAAGGCCCTAAATAAAATTTTTTCCTGTATCTTATAACAAAGCCATCATCAATTTAAAATGAGAAAGGTCGATGAAAATGATTAATAAAGGATTATTGGTAAAACTGAATAAGAACGATGCCATTGTAATGTCTGATCATGGTCGCTTTGAGCGAATTATATTACGTGACAATATGCAAATAGGTATGAGAATTCAATTTACAGATGATGATTTGATCAAATCGACCCATAACAGGAAGGAGTTTGTCATGAACGCAAAGACAAAAATAATATCAGCAGTAGCTGTCATGGCTATTGTAGCAGTAGGGGCATTTGGATATCCGCTCATCAACCAACCCAATGAGAAAGCAATTGCGCAGGTGGATCAAGCCTTAGAAGTCGCCGATGTCATCGAAGTTGCAGAAACCATGAATTTTTCCGCAATAGTTACGGTAGACATCAATCCTAGCTTCAAGCTCTCAGTGGACGAGGACGACAAAGTCGTTGATATCAAAGCGATGAATGACGACGCCAAAACAATCAAAGTCGATGATTTGGTTGGCATTTCAGTTGAAAATGCAGTAGAACTGATCGTACTAAGATCCAATGTTGCAGGATTTATTGATTCGACAGATTTGGATGATGATTTTGTTTTGATTTCCGTCGCAAATGTCAATGAAGAAGATGATGACGAAGAGGAAAGTGAACAAGCTGAAAAAATCTTAGAAGCAATCAAAGAAAAAGCCAAAGAGAGCAATACTCTTAAAGATGTTACACTCGCTATGACAGAAATGGATGAAGAGACCATGAATGAAGCGGAGAAGAATTCTCTTATCGCTGGAATTATGAACTTTACTGATTCACAGAACATGACTGTCAAAGAGTTTTTCGAAGATGAAGATAATCTTAGTAAATTTTTAGCTTCAAATGATGTAATTCCTCAAGATATTGAGAATAAAATTAAATTGATGTCAGAATATCTCGATGACTTAGACGATTCAACAATGAACAAAGAGACATTGGATCAAGCATTCAGAGCGTCAAAAGACACATTTTTCGAAGCCAAAGAGCAGTTTCAACAGGCAAATGATGACTATAAAGCAGCACTTGAATCTGGTGATCAAGCTACAATAGATGAAGCCAAAGAAAATTTGGATGCAGCTGAGGCTTATAAAGATCAAATGGAACAAGCTAAAGATGATGTAGAATCCATTAAAGAAGTTTTAAAGTCGATCTATGAAGGTGATGATTCATCGGAAATGAAAGACCAAGAAAAAGATGAATTGGATAAAATCATAAAACGCAATCTTAAAGAACAAGAAAAACTAGAAGCTGAAGAGCAAAGACGTATTGAAAAGCAAATCAAGGAAGAGCTGAAACGTGAAGAAGAACAAAAGAAACTCGAAGAGCAAGAGAAGAAGGATGAAGAAAATAACGATTAAATAAAACTTAAATGAGCAGAGGAGCATTTCTCCTCTGTTTTTTTTTGAATAAAAGTATAATTTTGCTATAATTGATATAAGATTCAAAATATTGCTTGCGAAGAGGTTGGATATGGGACATTATACAGCTCGTAGTGGTTATGAACAACTGGTAGAGAGGCTTAATCGCTTTCCTCAAGGTGCACCACCGTCAGAAACACTTTATAAGATTTTAGGGATTCTCTTCGACGAAGAAGAGGCAAAACTCGTTTCGCAGTTACCTATACAATCGTTCAATGTTGCAGAAGCAGCTAAGCGTTGGAAACTGCCTGAAACAGATGCAACAATCGTGCTTGATCGTCTGGCGCGTCGTGCGCTTCTAGTTGACTTTGTGAAGGATGGCACGACATACTATGTACTTCCACCGCCAATGGCAGGATGGATAGAGTTTTCCATGATGCGCATACGAGAAGATATAGATCAACATAGCCTTGGACAGTTGCTGCATCAGTATATGAATGTAGAAGAAGATTTTGTAAAAAACCTTTTTTTTGGTTCAGAAGAAAAAATAGTACGATCTTTTGTCAACGAGCAAGCTCTGTTAAAAAGTACATATAACCAACCATCTGATGGTGATTTAGAAGTCATGGACTATGAACGCGCAACACATATTATTCGTTCGGCAGAACATATCGGCATAAGCATGTGCTATTGTCGACATAAGATGGAACATGTCGGTAAAAATTGTGATGCGCCGATGGAAATCTGTATGACCTTTGGTAAAACTGCTGACTCACTGATTCGATCAGATTATGCGAGACGAATAGATGTAGATGAGTGTTTGGAACTGTTAGAGGTTGCTTATGCTCATAATTTAGTGCAAATAGGTGAAAATGTTCAAAACGAAGTTGCATTTATTTGTAACTGTTGTGGCTGTTGTTGTGAAGCTCTTTTAGCTGCACAAAAATATGGTACGTCACAAACCATAGCAACAACTAATTTTTTACCAAGAGTCGAGTTGGAGAATTGTAAAAAATGTGGAAAATGCATAAGCGCTTGTCCTGTCAGTGCTCTTGGAGATAAAGGGGATGCCATCGGAAAGACGCCTATCGTTCAGGAAGAAATGTGTTTAGGCTGCGGCGTCTGTATCCGAAACTGCCATTTTGATGCATTGGCACTTGAGCCTGTGGATCAGCGCCGGATTACTCCCGTAAATTCAGCTCACCGTGTCGTGCTTATGGCACTTGATAAAGGAACGCTGGCAAATCTCATCTATGATAACCAGTCACTAGTCTCACATCGCATACTCGGTGCGCTGTTTACAGCTATTTTAGCATTACCGCCAGCAAAACAATTGGCTGCAAATGAACAACTGCGATCGAAGTATCTTGCTAATTTAATGGCTAAGAGAACCAAATAGACAAATCATGACACAAAAAGTCGGGCGAGCTTCCAAGTAAATTGATATCTTATAAGTACAGAGGGGTGGTGATGAATATGGGATGGATTGAATCCATTGGTGATGCAATCGATTATATTGAAAAAAATATTACTCAGGAACTGACAATCGAAGACATTGCCAAACAAGCCTATGTGTCTCCATTTTACTTTCAAAAGGGATTTGCAATGCTTTGCGGGTATACAGTTGGTGAGTACATCAGACAGCGAAGGTTATCACTTGCAGGTAGTGAGCTTATAGCCTCTGATGAAAAAATCATAGATTTGGCACTCAAATATGGCTATGATTCTCCAGATAGTTTTACAAAAGCATTCAGTCGATTCCACGGCATCACACCTACAGCTGTTCGTAAAGAGGGCGCAACAATCAAATCATTTGCGGCTTTAAAAATCAAATTTTCTTTGGAAGGCGGTTTTATTATGGATTACAAGATTATTGAAAAGGAAGCATTTACAATCATCGGATTTTCAAGAATGTTCAGCTATGAGGAATCAAAGATGGAGATTCCAAAATTTTGGACAGAACATTTTCAGTCGGGAAAAGGAGAAATCATTTGTGGCATGTATGGAGTCTGCTTCGATGAAAACCATGGAAAAGATGAGTTTGAGTATTTGATCGCGGATCATTACGATCCATCAAAAGAAATACCAGAAGGTTGTGTGTCAAAAGTTATACCTAAGCATACTTGGGCAGTCTTTCCTTGTACGGGACCAATGCCAAATTCTATTCAAGATATGAATGAAAAGATCTTTTCTGAATGGTTGTCGAACTGTAAAGATTATAAGATTGCATCTGGTTACAATATAGAGATGTACTCAGATGTGTCAGATTATCCTGATGGAACTCAGGATGAGAATTACTATAGTGAGATTTGGATTCCTTTGGAAAAAAAATAAAATATTGTTTTATACCAAAATGAGCCTCAACTGATTAGAATCGGTTGAGGCTCATTATATTTGTGTTGAGGTACCAATTTTGACCTGTCCCCAATTAGAAAATGTTATAATTAAACTATATGAAATATAATTTATTGATTTGGAGGGACTAAGTGGAGCAGAAATTTATCTGTGTCATGGCAGGCTATGATTTGAAAACTGAAGCGGTCATAAGGCGTTTTCAAGAAGATCTATTTAAGAGCGGTTTTGTTGGGAGACAAACAAAAGATCTTCCTCAACACATAACATTAGGCGTCTTCGATATAGAAAGAAAAGAAGAAATAATGAGTTTGACAAGGAAAATTGCGAAAGAAATAAAACCTTTTGAGGTCACTTTCAACCATATAGGAATTTTCAGTGGCTCGGAGGTTTTTTTTATTGCACCCGATACTACTCATGAATTGCTGAAATTAAAAGAATGCTATGAAAACAGTTATAACTGGACACCTCATTCAACTGTTTTGATTGACAACCCCGAGAATATTTACAAGGCAATTCAGATCACGACGAGAAATTTTTCTCCTTTCAAGGGCAAATTAGAAACCATTTATGTTTACGAGTTTTGGCCAGTAAAACCAATTATATCGGTACCATTGATTGGAGAGGAATGATGCTTTCCGCGGTCATTGAAGATGTTCCTGAAGATCAGATCCAGACAATCATGTTTGAACAGCATCATGTGGATAGTCGAGTATTGTGGAAATGTATGGTTTGTCTAAATCAATGGGTATACTTGGAGCAATCAGAATCATTAAAATAAAATTGGAGGAAAAACTTATGAGCAAAGCAGTAGTGTATTATTCAAGATCGGGAAACTCGAAAAAGGTAGCAGAAATCTTAGCACAAGAACTAGGTATTAAACCCATCAGGATTGTATCCGATATGAACTGGAAAGGATTTTTTGGATATATGAAAGCGGGTTATTACAGCATGATGAAGAAAACAGTGCCGATCAGACTCGAAGGACAGCTCACTAGTGATGATGAAATCATATTAGTAGCGCCGCTTTGGGCAGGAGACGTTGCAGTGGAAGCACACACATTCATTGAAAAATATAATGGATCAAATATCCATATGGTGGTACTCTCAAAAGCAAGTGAAGTCAAGAATCAGGAAAGATTCAAAAGTGTACATATGATCAAGGAAAGCAAAACGTATGACCATGACTATTTAAAAGCGATGGTGAATAAGATTTAAGATTAGGAGGAACGAATCATGTCAAAAGAACAAAAAGAAAAGAAAATGGCACTTCTCATAGTGGATGTTCAAAATGGAGTCATAGCGTCAGCATACAACAAAGACGAAGTCGTTGAGAACATCAACACAATGATTTCAAAAGCCAGAGCATCAAAAATACCAATCATTTGGGTACAGCATTCGGATAACGAACTCATAAAAAACACCAAAGAATGGGAAATCGATCCAAGACTGGAGCAATCAACGAATGACTATTATATCGAAAAGGGATTCAATTCCTCATTCGAAAAGACCAACCTGGATGAACTCGTGAAGCAACTTGGAGTGAATAAAATCGTCTTGATGGGAGCCGCATCCAACTGGTGCATTCGCGCAACAGCATACGCCACGCTCGAAAGGGGCTATGACCTTTGCCTGATCGGTGACGCACATACCACTGAATCACTAGACTTCGGTGATGGCGTTGTCATTGAGGCAAAAGATATCATTTTGGAACTTAACACCACAATTCAGTGGGTGGAGTATCCTGACAGATCTAATGAAACGAAGACAGCAAATGAGTTTGAATTTTGAATTCAAAATTTGAGGTTGACGCAAATTTTCATTCGTGCTAATATAAAACGCAGATGAATAATGAATTGTTTTCTAGGGTTCCGCAGTTGAATACTGGCTGGTCCGAGAGGAAACACACAGGGAACTGTGGACACGGAAGGATAAAAGCCTGGGAGATATTGAAAAATATTTCTTAGGTTTTTTTGTTTTTTTTGAGAAGGAGGACTTGAAATGGCGAAATTCAATTACAAAGAGATTTATATGGAAAATGGGAGAAGTATTCTTGAGGTAAACGTGCTCCCCCAAAAATATTGCAACTTTGACTGCATCTTTTGTCCTATTGGACGTTCATCAGTCAAGGTGGAAGAGCAAATGTCTTTTGATGCGCATCAAGAATCCATGAAAGAATTTGATCACATCATCGAAACGACCAAACCGGATCTGATTTTTATTAATTCTTCTGGTGAAGCTTTGGTAAATAGCCAAATCCATGATATTATTAGCTTTATCAAATCTAAGGGTTTACCAATTAGATTACTCTCAAATGGCTACTTATTGAATAATCCAGCGTATTCTGAAATCGCCAATATGTGTGATGAAGTCATCGGTGAAATTAAAGTGGTTACTGAGGAGGATTTTCAAAAGGTACAGAGACCAATCGAAGGATACACACTCGAAAACTATATTTTCAATATGATTTCATTTAACCAACAGTACAAAGGAAGATTCATTTTTGAAATTACAATTATTAAAGGCTATAATGATGATGAGGAGTCCATTCAGAAACTAAAAAAAATTATCAAATTACTGAATCCTAGCGAAGTAATTGTCGTAAGAATGGAAGATGGACCTTTCAAGAAAAAACTAGGAATAACCGATGAGCGTTTTGCAGAAATCAAGATGCTTTTATCAATGTAAGGGAGGACAAATCATGGCAAAAGCTATAGGTATTGGCGGATTGTTTCTTGATTTCAAAGGGGAGAAGGAAGAACTGCACAAATTTTATAAGAAGCATCTCGGACTCGACATGACTGAATATGGATCGGGTTTTCTAACGGGAGAACAATTGATGCTCTTATCATTCAAAAGAGATTTTGAAAAGGCACCCTTGATCAATTTTAGAGTTGATGATCTGGTTGAAATGATGGAGTCGCTGAAGCGAATCAACCTTGAAATAGGCGAAATCGAAGACTTTGATTATGGGAAGTTTGCTCACTTTACAGATCCATTTGGAAATTATATCGAGCTATGGGAGCCCAAGATTGATGTCTATAAAAAAATGGTTCGCGCAGAAATCGAGGACTATTTGAACAAGTTTGGAGATGACTATGAATGAAATCAAATTACTGAACGACACACTCGAACTCATTGGTGATGACGGAACCGCAAAAGCTTATGAGTATCTACTTTCAAATTTAGGACAAATCGACAACCGTTCCAGTCAGGTCTACAATTTTTTATACTGCCTCGCGGCCACATCCGGTAAGCAGGGTGAGGCACTCGACTGGATGGAAGAGGCGATTATGGAAAAGGGTCTGTGGTACAGACCAGAAGTCTATGAAGATGAGGATCTCGATAGCATCAGAGAGGACAACAGATTCAAAGAGTATACCTCGCTTTCACTTGCGAGGTACCTTGAAGCCAGCAAGACAGTTGAGACTGAATTTACATGGCGTGAATTGAAAGAAAACACACTCATAGTCGTCCTACATGGTAATCAACAAAACAATGTAATCAGTAAGAGTCATTGGTCTGAAATAGAAAGACCAGGCACCCAAGTGGAATATCTCCAGTCGCATGAAATCGACTCCTATCAATTGTATAGATGGGAAGACGATGGTGATGGACCATCTCAACTCAAAAATGCATTACATACAATTGACATTAGTCAATATGCTTCCATTATTTTGGCGGGATTCTCAGCAGGTTGCAACACCATTTTAAGAGCTCTTAAGTCGGGCTTAGTAGAGTGCGATAAAATCATTTTGCAGTCGCCCTGGATCCCAATGATTGAAAATGAAATGGATGATTTAATAGATGTGTTGTTGAATAAAGAGATTGAAATACTGATGGTTTGCGGACAAAATGATGAAGTCAGCCTATCGCAATGTCTCGAATTTGACAAAAAAGCAAAAGAGACTGGATTGAATTGCAAGACAATCCTCATAGATGGGCTCGGACATGAGTACCCAGACAACTTTAAGGAGATTGTTTCAGAATTTTTATAATGCTACGATGAACCACCGTTTGGGTACCAGGTACCCAAACGGTGGTTCACAAGAGCACTAAAGGCAGTAGAACTATAATTGGCTTCAAATTTGCATATATTTATTAAGAAGTAGATGAACAGCAAATTTGAGGAGGATTTATCATGAGAGAAGTTGTAATTGTAAGTGCAGTAAGAACGGCGATTGGAAGTTATGGTGGCACACTTGCTGGGGTTTCTCCTAGTGATTTGGGTGCTATCGTCATCAAAGAAGCCCTTAATCGTGCCAAGATTGATGGTAGTGTTGTCGATGAAGTATATATGGGCTGTATTTTACAGGCAGGACATGGTCAAGGTGTTGCAAGGCAAGCATCCGTAAAAGCTGGAATTCCAGTGGAAGTGCCTGCGACAACCATTAACATGCTCTGCGGATCAGGTCTTAGAACTGTTTCATTAGCTGCACAAATCATCCAATCAGGCGACTGCGAAACTATCGTAGTTGGTGGTACAGAGAATATGAGCATGGCACCTTACTTACTTGACAATGCTCGCTGGGGCTACAGAATGGGCGACGGAAAAGTAAAGGATTCCATGGTATTTGACGCTTTGACTGATGCGTTCAACGACTATCATATGGGTATGACAGCAGAAAACTTGGCAGACAAATACAGCATCACACGTGAAGAACAAGATGCTTTTGCAACTGCTAGTCAAAATAAAGCAGAAAAAGCCATTGCAGAAGGAAAATTCAAAGCTGAGATCGTTCCAGTGGAGATCCCACAAAGAAAAGGTGATCCGATTGTATTTGATACAGATGAGTTCCCTAAAGCCGGTTTAACAATAGAGAAACTTGGAAAACTCAGACCAGCCTTTAAAAAAGATGGTTCGGTTACAGCAGGTAACGCCTCAGGAATCAACGATGGCGCAGCGGCACTCGTTGTCATGTCGAGAGAAAAAGC